>OGCP01000775.1_pt1 | contig 11384 bp, 8 predicted proteins | sample 1570191 | NCBI WGS metagenome assembly OGCP01 (sample SAMEA2582180, study PRJEB24529) | metagenome | biome: Human gut stool | place: China | collected 2011
AGGGTCTGCCAGACGGCCCTGTCAGAAGAAATATTTAAAGCGCACCCGGGCGCCGTAGCGTTCATCGGGATTCCCGCTCTTCGCTGCCGTGGAATCGAGCCACGAGGCATAGGCGCCAAGGTAAATATTGAAGTTCGGCATCGCCATGATATTCGGCAACTGCCAGGAGGTGTGCAAGGTATGGATGTCATAGCGCCCCGGCGCCAGGATAGCGCAATCGCCATCGCATTCGCTGGTCACCCCGGCCATATTGAACTGGTCGATTTTATTGTGCGCATAGATATAGCCCAGCTCCACGCGATGCCAAAGGGCGTTGATCCCGGCGCTGAAGTCGGTTTCGTCCGCCGCGTCCAGCAGGGCGGTACTCAGATTGACCACCGCCCCATCCTGCGGATCGCTTTTCAGGGTGTTCCAGCTCATGGTCAGCCCGTAGCCGGTGCGGTTTGACTGGTCGACCCAGCGTCCGCTCTGGCTCTGATAGCCGTAAGCATTGTTGACGAGATTGCTCTCTATCGCCGCGGCCGCCGACCAGACGCCGGACTGCCATGCCGCCACCGGCCGCACGTACACCACATTTTTGCGGTTTTCCAGCGCGTTACCATGATAGTTCTGATCGACAAACAGCGAACTGCCGTCCTCCACCAGGGTGTTAACTTCGAAATACCAGTTATCCACCGTTTTGCTAAACAGAAGGTTACCGCCGCTGCTGCTGCGCCCGCGCCCCTCTTTCATCATGTAAATATAGCCATAGCCATCGGAATAGAGATCGTTGGCGGTATTACCTGAATATTCAATAAAGGTATCCTGATTCAGCGGGAACATATCCCAGGCTTCAAAGCGGCCTATTTTTATTTTCCAGTCATCCTGCTGGCCGAAGAAAAATACCGCATCATCAAGATTCATTTTGCCATCCATATCCGCCAGAGGCTGCACGCTGAATCCGGCATATTGCCCGTCGGCGCCATTCCGTCTGCCATCGAAACCCAGCAGAATACGACCGTTAATATCCCAGCGCTCTTTATCGCCGGGCGCCCAGCTTTTATTCGCGCTGGTTTTGACCGACGTCAGGCTGCCGGTGCGACTGGCGCCATCGAGGTTAAATTCGACGTCGCCATAAAATTTTAATTCGCCATTGTCATTTAGCTGCAAACGCGGCGAAGCAGGCGCCGCGCGGGCGACCGTCGCGGCCTGCTGCTGGCCTTTCAGCGTCTTAATTTCCGCCTCTGCGCTGGCGGCGCGCGCCTCCGTCGCCTTTAGCCGCTGCTCCATTTGCGCCAGTCGCTCCTCCAGCGATAACGGCGCCTGCGCCATAACGGATGGCAGATACAGAGACGTCAGAAAACACCCGACCCAGATTTTATTCATCGGTAAACCCTTTTATTATGGAATGAACTGAATTTTTTATTAATGGGTAACGCACGACGATGCAGGCAATAATAACCCGCCCATCGTCAAAGACGGGTTATTAACGACAACAGCCTTATTATTATTCGAGCTGCCAGGCGCCGGCTTCGGTTAATGCCGCCGCGCCGCTCCAGGCAAATAACGCTAATTCACGGCGGGGAGCCTGCGGATAGATACGGCTGCTCAGGCAGGCTTCGCCGTCATTGACAAAAACCTCCACCGAAGAGCTATCGAAAAATATTCGCAGGTTGAGATCCGCCCCGGCGGTCAACGGCACGCTGCGCGTCCCGCACAGGCCATACTGCGGATAATGCCGTTCCAGCACCAGACGCTGCTGTTGGGCATCCATGTAGATGCGCAGGCCATCGCCAAAGCGCAGACCATACTGCTCGGCGCTGCTGCGGGCGCAGTCCCAGCGCAGATTCACCTCCATCGCCTCGCAGTTGTCGACCATCGTCGTCTGCTGGTTGTTCAGGGTGCTGACCGGCCACGGGAACCAGGCGCCGCGCAGGCTCTCCACTTCTTTCGCCGGGCGCATCTGCAGGCGGTCATCCGCGCTCAGGCTCAGCTCGCGCGGCAGGGAGAGCATGCCCGCCCAGCCGTCCTGCTGCTCCGGCAGCGGCGATTCCCACATATCCAGCCAGCCAATCACGATCCGCCGGCCATCGGGGGTGGCGAAGCTTTGCGGGGCATAGAAATCGTGGCCGTTATCCATCTCCCGGAATTCGCCATGGCGAATAAAACGCTGGCCTGGCTGCCACTCGCCGATCAGATAGCCGCTCTGGAACAGATTGCGGTTGCTGAACCCCGCGGCCTGCATCCCCTGTGGGGAAAACATCAGAACGCGTTTGCCGTTGAGGGTGAAGAAGTCCGGGCACTCCCACATATAGCCCATGGTGCTTTCCGCTTCATCCAGCACCCCCGCGTCCTGCCACTGGCGCAGATCGGCTGAACGGTACAGCCGCACCTGGCCGGTATCGCCTTCGCGCGCGCCGACGATCATGTACCAGCAGTCTCCTTCACGCCAGACCTTCGGGTCACGGAAGTGGTGCATACCCGGCGGGGTGTCGACCACCATCCCCTGGCGCTCAAAGTGGATCCCGTCGCGGCTGGTGGCCAGACACTGCACCTGATACAGATTGGCTTCGTCGCCAGGATCGCCGTGGAACTTATGCCCGGTGTAAATCAGCGCCAGGGTATCGCCATCGACCACCGCCGAGCCGGAAAAGCAGCCGTCTTTATCCTCCGGGCCCTCCGGCGCCAGGGCTACCGGCAAATGCTCCCAGTGCACCAGATCCTTACTGCGCGCGTGCCCCCAGTGCATCGGTCCCCACTGGGTGGAGTACGGGTGATGTTGATAAAAGGCATGGTACCAGCCGTCAAACCACACCAGACCGTTTGGGTCGTTGATCCACCCGGCGCGGGCCGCCAGGTGATAGTGCGGATACCAGCGCAGATTAAGCGCCTGGCGTTGTGTCTGGAGTACCTGTTCAGCCCGGGAGATTGTGTAAGTCATCATTTTCACTCTTTTTGATTCAGATAGCGGTAGGTTGCGACACCAGCGGATCGGCGGAGGATTTGCCGGAGCGCAACAAGAAGATGGAAATAAAGGTGGTGCAGAACACCAGCAGGCCCATGATCAGGTAGGACTGGGCGAAGCCATATTTTTCATAGCTGTAGCCCGCCAGCGGCGACAATACGCTGGCGATAATCGAGCTGGTGCAGGCGAAGCCCACCAGATAGAGGGTGGAGGAGAGACGTTTATCGAAGTTGAGGCTGTTGTACTTAAAGATAGCCACCAGCAGTATCGGCAACTCCACCGCGTGCAGCAGTTTGGTGATGGAGATCAGCAGCGGCCCCTCCACCAGACCGGAGGCCACCATGCGCATCGCCATCACCATGCCGGCGAAAATCAGACCGTTTTTGGCGCCGATGCGGTTCACCAGCCACGGCGCGCAGAACATGCCGGCCGCCTCGAGGAACACCTGGAAGGAGTTGAGGTAGCCATACATCTCATTGCCTTCCTGCAGGGTCGCGAACTGCGATGAGAAATAGACCGGGAACTGCTGGTCATAGACGCCGTAAATGCAGGTGCCGATGACGAAGAAGACCAGCGCCCAAAAGCGCGGCAGCGTCAGCAGGCGCAGCGCATCTTCGAGGGTCACCTTACCGCCCGATACCGCCTCCTGCATCGCATGCGGCGCCGAGGAGACCCGCAGCCGCGCCAACAGGATAAAGAACACCAGCCCGGAACAGCTGGCGACGAGGAAGTTTAGCTGCGGATTGATGTTAAACAGCAGGCCGGCGAAGAAGGTGGCCACCGCCCAGCCCAGCGAGCCCCACATCCGCGCCCTGCCGAATTCAAACTGGCTCTGACGCGCCACCCTCTCGGTGTAAGATTCCAGCACGCCGATGCCGCCGTTAAAGGTCAAACCGATATAGATCCCGCCAAAAATGCTGCCCAACAGGACGTTGATTTTCAGCAGGTGGCCGAACAGCAGATACGCCGGACCAGAGAGGATCAGCAGCGCGGTGATATACCAGAGCTGATGTTTGCGCAGCCCCAGCTTGTCCTGGATAAATCCATAGCAAACTTGCGCAAACAGCGCGGAAACCGACAGTACGGCATAGATAATACCGGTATCGCCTGCCTTCAGCCCAACCTCCTGGTGAAGCCAGATAGAGAGCAAGGAGCCGGATGACGACCAGGTCACGAAAAAGAAAAACAGTAAGGCACTGAGCAACGGGTAGCTGTGTGAGTGAGGCGCTTTCATCATGACATTCTCGTGTTAGAGGAATGCAATTATGGTAACGTTAACAAAAAACAAAACGCAGGTGGATTCGCTGCGATATATGATGTTAATCACAAAAGTTAACGTTAACATAATGAAGATGCGATCGCGATCAAAAATCAACCGCAACATAGCTCACGACGGCGATAGCAGAAAATCGTTTCACTCTTTTACATCAGCGACTTAGTTGTATAGCCTGTACTCTGCGGCAATGGCGGAGGAAAAAATGGCGTCCCTGAAAGATGTAGCAAAACTGGCGAATGTATCTCTGATGACCGTCTCACGGGCGCTGAACACCCCGGAGCGGCTGAAGCCTGAGACACTGGCCCGCGTGCAGGCCGCCATCGCCGAAACCAACTACGTCCCCGACCTGTCGGCGAAGAAGATCCGCGGGGCGCGCGCCACCCCCAGCACCATCGGCGTGCTGGCGCTGGATACCGTGACCACGCCCTTTTCGGTGGAGATCACCTTATCGATCGAAGAGACGGCCCGCGCCCACGGCTGGAACAGCTTTGTGGTCAATATGTTTTCTGACGATCGTCCGGAAGCGGTGGTCGACCTGCTCCTCTCCCATCGTCCGGCCGGCATTATCTTTACCACCATGGGCCTGCGCCAGGTACCGCTGCCGGAAAAACTGCTGACTCTGCCCTGCGTGCTGGCCAACTGCGAAAGCCTCAGCCAGCCGGTGGCCAGCTATATCCCGGACGATGAACAGGGGCAGTACGATGCGGTGAAAGCCCTGCTTGCCGCTGGCTATCGTCGTCCGCTGTGCCTGCACTTACCCGCCAGCCAGCCGGCGACGATCCGCCGCCGCCGGGGGCTGGAGCGCGCCTGCCGGGAGGCCGGTATCGAACCGGACCATCTGAGCCATTCGTATATGGGCCAGGGCGATGAGCATTACCACGATATCCCGGCGGTGGTGCTGGCGCATATCCGCGAGGGTAAACCTGGCTTTGACTCAGTGATCTGCGGCAACGATCGCATCGCGTTTATGGTCTATCAGACGCTGCTGGGCCAGGGGTTACGCATTCCACAGGACGTGGCGGTAGTGGGATACGACAACATGGTGGGCATTGGCGATCTGTTTCTACCGCCGCTCTCCACAGTGCAACTGCCGCATTATGACATCGGGCGCCTGAGCGCCCTGCATATCATTCACGGCGACAACCATCGGGAGACGCGCAAAGTCGCCAGCCCGTGGTTGCCGCGCGCCTCACATTAACGATTACCGATGTTGCGCAGCTTCTCGCCCGCCATCAGGTTGCGCTCAATGTGCTCGAGGGTGACATTCTTGGTTTCCGGGATCAGCCAGAAGGTGATGCCGATAAAGGCCACGTTGAGCGCCGTGTAGAGCCAGAAGGTGCCGGCGGCGCCAATCGCGTCAAGCAGCGTCAGGAAAGTGGCGCCGATGATCATGTTCGACACCCAGTTGGTGGTGGTCGAGCAGGTGATACCGAAGTCGCGGCATTTTAGCGGCTGGATCTCGGAGCAGAGGATCCACACTACCGGCGCCGCGCTCATCGCATACCCGGCAATACACATCATGGTCATGCCGACGGAGAGCCAGGAGAGGCCGCTGGATGCGGTGCCATTGTCGAACTGCATCAGGCAGTAGCCCAGCACCAGAGTGCCCAGCGCCATCACGCTAAAGCCGATTTTCAGCGCTGGCTTGCGGCCCGCTTTATCCACTGTGAACACCGCAATAAAGGTGGCAAACATAAAGGTCAGGCCCACCACCAGGGTGGCGATCATCTGCTGTTCGGTAGTGGTAAAGCCCGCCATTTTAAAGATACGCGGCGCATAGTACATGATGATGTTCATGCCGGTGAATTGCTGCATCGCCTGCAGCAGCATGCCCAGGAACACCGCCCGGCGCACGTTACGATTGACCTTAAACAACGCCCAACCGCCCTGCTTCAGCTTGAGGCTCTCACGGATCTCGTTAAGCTCGTCGCGCGCCTTTTCCGAGGTATCGCGCAGCATCCGCAGCACTTCTTCCGCTTCGATATGGCGTCCCTTCTCCGCCAGCCAGCGCGGGCTGTTCGGCAAAAAGACGACCAGAATGATCAGGATCACCGCCGGCAGCGCCAGCACGCCCAGCATGGCGCGCCAGTTACCGCTGTAGCTAAAGGCGGTATCGGAAAGAAACGCCAGCACAATGCCAAGGGTGACCATCAGCTGATACATACTGATCATTTTCCCGCGCACGTTCTCGCTGGCCATCTCGGAGAGGTACAGCGGCGCGGTATAAGAGGCAATCCCGACTGCCACGCCCAACACCACGCGGGCCACCAGCAGCACCTCCACGCTGGCGGCAAAAGCGGATCCGATAGAGCCGGCCACAAAGAGTACGGCCCCCGCCATCAGGCTGTATTTACGACCAAGGCGGAACGACAGCCAGCCGTTAAACAGCGCGCCTATCGCCGCCCCCAACATCATGCTGCTAACCACCCACTCCTGAAGCTGGCTGGATAAGGTGAAATGGTCGGTTATAAAGGGCAACGCTCCGGATATCACGCCGATATCCAGGCCAAAGAGCAAGCCCGCCACCGCCGCGGCGATGGAAACAAACCAGTTCATCCGCCGGGTATCACGTTGCGTCCGCGGCGATAATGTAGAGTCGTTACTGATTGAAGTCATTTTTTTCCTGCCACACAGAGTAAGACATAAGACGAAAGTACGTGACTGGTGGATGAATGGGTCAGGCAGGATAAGCCAAAGATATGGACTATATTGCTGGCAGGATGGGTTTTGTGATGGACATTAAACTTTCAAAGTAACAAAAAATGCGTTTCCAATAGTTAATAACCCTGTTTATACAGAGCGGTAACATTATACCCGTGTTCAGGAGTATGGACGATCCGCACTTTTGCGTATGGACAATAATTGCTCAGAAGGCCGGAGCGATACCACAGACCCCGGCCATCGCGGACGGTTAGCGCGCCAGCCAGCCGCCGTCCACCGCCACCGTGTAGCCATTGATGTAATCGGAGGCTGAGGAGGCAAGGAACACGACTGGCCCCATCAGATCGGCCGGTAGCCCCCAGCGCCCGGCGGGAATGCGATCGAGGATTTCGCTGCTACGCTGCTCGTCGGCGCGCAGCTGCTGGGTGTTGTTGGTCGCCATATACCCCGGGGCGATGGCGTTGACGTTGATGTTGTGTTTGGCCCACTCGTTGGCCAGCAGGCGGGTGACGCCCATCACCGCGCTTTTGGATGCGGTATACGACGGCACGCGGATCCCCCCCTGGAACGACAGCATGGAGGCGATGTTAATGATCTTCCCGCCGCTGCCCTGGGCGATAAAGTGTTTCGCCGCCGCCTGGGACATAAAAAATACGCTCTTGATGTTGAGGTTCATCACGTCGTCCCAGTCTTTTTCGCTGAACGCCAGCGCGTCCTCGCGGCGAATCAGGCCGGCATTGTTGACCAGAATATCAATATGGCCGAACTCCGCCACCGCCCGCTCCAGAAGCTGAGGAATACCGTCGATCTGGCGCAGGTCGGCGGTCAGGCTAAGAAAACGGCGTCCCAGCGCGGTTACTCGCTCGATAGTCTCCACCGGTTCGACGATATTGATACCGACAATATCGCAGCCCGCTTCCGCCAGCCCGAGGGCCATCCCCTGACCTAAACCGGTATCGCATCCGCTCACGACGGCCACTTTTCCCTGCAGGGAGAATGCATCAAGAATCATATTATGTTCCTTAGTCGTTCAGAGCCTGCTGTTTGCAGGCAAGGTTCTCTCGGCCCGGTCCGCGCCGGCGGCGCGACTGAGCGTGGGGCGAACTCTCGGGCATAGCCCACCATAATGAAAATAAAACAGAGTTCCGTTTTGCTGATGGGTGCCATCTTAGCCCCGCCCCCAGCCATTTTCAATATTATTTAAAACGATGTTTCATTTTTTATGATGATGATTACAAAAAAAGAAAAAGCGAAGGAGCCTCCCGGCACGCGCCAGGCCGGAAAAGGTTTTGAAAAGATGAAGATTCAACCGATTGTCTGCAGAGGTGCCGAAGCGAAGCCAGCAGCCCGCTGAAAACGCGGGAATTACGCTGAACTGCGTGAGCCATCACAAATAATGAAACAATGTTTTGATAAATTAATACCCGTCTTTTAAAACATATCACTCAGCGACACGCCTCTGGTCCAGCGGCATCGCAGGAAAGAAAGGAGCACTACATGGCTAAAGGCATGCGGGTCAAACTGAATTATCACGTCAGCCACGATCCGGATACCGGGGCGGAAGTCACCCGCTTAACCCCCCCGGAGGTCACCTGTCATCGCAACTACTTCTATCAGAAGTGCTTTTTTAACGATGGCAGCCATTTACTGTTCGCCGGCGAGTTTGACGGCCACTGGAACTACTATCTGCTGAATATCGCCAGCGCCGAGGCCGTCCAGCTAACCGAAGGCGCCGGGGATAACACCTTCGGCGGCTTCCTCTCCCCGGACGATAAGTCGCTTTATTACGTGAAAAATGACCGTATCCTGCTGGAAGTCAACCTGACCACCCTCGCCGAGCGCGAAGTTTATCGCGTTAGCGATGACTGGGTAGGGTATGGCACCTGGGTGGCAAACAGCGATTGCAGCAAACTGGTGGGCATTGAGATTGCCAAAAGCGACTGGACGCCACTCAACGACTGGCAGATTTTCCATGATTTCTTCCATAAAGGACCGCACTGCCGCCTGCTGCGCGTCGACCTGCGCAGCGGTGAGAGCCAGGTGATCCATGAGGAAAAAATCTGGCTGGGACACCCGATCTATCGTCCCTTCGACGACCATACCGTCGCCTTCTGCCATGAAGGGCCGCACGATCTGGTGGACGCCCGCATGTGGCTGGTCAACGAGGATGGCAGCCATGTTCGCAAAGTCAAAGCGCATGCTCCAGGCGAAAGCTGTACTCATGAATTTTGGGTGCCGGACGGTTCGGCGCTGATCTACGTCTCCTATCTGAAAGGCCAGCAGGGACGGACGATCTATCGCTTTGATCCCGAAAGCGGCGTCAACGAGGCCCTGATGACGATGCCGGCCTGCTCGCATCTGATGAGCAATTTCGATGGCACGCTGCTGGTAGGCGATGGCTCAGGTACACCGGTGGATGTCAAGGATACCGGCGGCTACTCCATTGATAACGATCCCTGGCTGTATGTCTTTAACGTGGCGGAAAAGCGCTACTTCCGCGTCGCGCGCCATGATACCTCGTGGGCGACGGTGGCCAACAGCCGCCAGGTAACGCACCCGCACCCCTCATTTACCCCGGACGATAGCGCCATTCTGTTCAGCTCCGATAAAGACGGTAAACCGGCCATCTATATCGCGAAATTACCCGCGCACCCGTCAATGCTGAGCGCCTGATCCACGCCACACTTCTTTCTGTAACTGGCCTTGCCCTCCTTCATGGAGGGCTTTTTTTGTCCCTTCTCTTTCCCCCATAAAAAAACCCCGGCTGACGGCGCCGGGGAAAACAAACGATGAGGGATGAATGGTCGGTCAGAACGAGTAAGCCACCCCAACGCGGAAGCGGGTCTGGCGATCGCTGCGGTCATTGACCCCGACGTTGCCAATTTCGCCATACGGCGACCAGTTATTATCCAGCTTATAGGCCACCTTCACGTTATATTCCTGCGAGTAGGGTTTATTGTCGTTGCGGCTGACCCCTTCCGAGCTGCGGGCATAGACATAGTTCAGCTCTGTACGCCAGTCGCCGAGGACAAATCCGGCCCACGCGTCGCCGCGGTTAACTTTGTCATCATCTTTGCCGGCGTTGTTCGGATAGCGGGTGTATTCATAGCGATAGCGAGCGGCGACATAGAAGCCGTTGTCGAAGCTGTACTGCGCGTGCAGGTGCGGCTTGTAGATGGAGCGGCTGTCGTTGCTCTCAATGGTAAACCCGGGGGTGAGGAAAAAGTTCGACGTTGCTTTCCAGCGCCAGCTGATGGTGTCTTCATGACCATTGCCCACCACGTCCGAATAGGGTTGCGAACCGTTGTCGCCACCCGAACGCCATTTGGCCTCGACGGTAAAGCCTAAGCCGTTGGCAAAGCGGTGAGAAACGGAGACGCGGTCAGCATTACTTTTATCACTCTTTCCGCCATCAATAAATTCATGACGTAAATCTATCGTTACCGCGGTTGCCGCAAAAGACATACCGCAGAGGGCGGCGAGAACCAGAGATCGTTTTAACATAGGGTACCCTTACAATAAATAAAATGACATTTCGTTTTTATGAAACATCATTTTATTTTTTAGACACCATAGTTTTAGTGACCAGGATCGTAGTTATTTGTTTCAAAAAAGGTGGCACAACAAGACGTGACGAAGCTCAATAATTTCGCCGGGGAGAGTGAAAGAGGGAGGGGAAAAATAAGGGTTCGGCAAAGCACGGCGCATAAAAAAGGCCTCCCGCAGGAGGCCATGGAAATCGAGGTATAGCGCTATGCGCGTTCTACCGCCAGCGCCACGCCCTGACCGCCGCCAATGCACAGCGTCGCCAGACCTTTGCGGGCATCGCGCTTGATCATTTCATGCACCAGCGACACCAGAATCCGGCAGCCGGAGGCGCCGATGGGGTGGCCGAGGGCGATCGCGCCGCCGTTGACGTTGACCCGGCGCTCATCCCACTCCAGTACCCGGCCAACCGAGATCGCCTGAGCGGCAAAGGCCTCATTGGCTTCGATCAGATCGACGTCGTCCAGCCGCCAGCCGGCCCGCTCCAGACAGCGACGGGTGGCATGCACCGGGGCAATGCCCATCAGCGCCGGATCGACGCCGACGCTGGCGAAGGCGCGGATCCGCGCAAGGATCGGCAGCCCCAGCTCCAGCGCTTTAGCCTCGCTCATCATCATTACCGCCGCCGCGCCGTCATTGATGCTTGAGGCGTTGCCGGCGGTTACCGATCCAAGGCGATCGAAGGTGGGCTGCAGGCTGGCCAGCCCTTCCGCGCTGGCATCCACCCGCGGTTGTTCATCGGTATCCACGGTGCGCGCCGCGCCGTTATGCTCGGTGACAACCGGGACGATCTCATCGCGAAAGCGACCGGAATCAATCGCCTTGCGCGCCTTATGCTGTGAGCTGAGCGCCCAGGCGTCCTGCAGCTCGCGACTGATGCCAAATTCCCGGGCCAGGTTTTCCGCCGTGACGCCCATATGATAATCGTTGAAAGCATCCCACAGCCCATCATGCACC
>OGCP01000786.1_pt1 | contig 11222 bp, 12 predicted proteins | sample 1570191 | NCBI WGS metagenome assembly OGCP01 (sample SAMEA2582180, study PRJEB24529) | metagenome | biome: Human gut stool | place: China | collected 2011
GGTCGCCATCGTGATGTGGAGTTGACCCCCGCCGGGGTCTGGTTTTTACAGGAAGGGCGCTCTGTTATCAAAAAAATGCAGATCACCCGCCAGCAGTGTCAGCAAATTGCGAACGGCTGGCGCGGACAGTTGTCGATCGCAGTGGATGATATTGTGAAACCGGCGCGGATGCGTCAGATGATCGTCGACTTCTATCGCCATTTTCCCGACGTCGAACTGATCGTCTTTCAGGAAGTATTCAATGGCGTATGGGATGCGCTGGCCGACGGCCGCGTTGAGCTGGCGATTGGCGCAACGCGATCTATTCCGGTCGGCGGTCGCTATGCGTTCCGCGATATGGGGATGCTGAGCTGGGACTGCGTGGTGGCGAGCGATCATCCGCTGGCGAAGATGGATGGACCCCTGAGCGACGACGTCCTGCGTAACTGGCCGTCGCTGGTGCGGGAGGATACCTCGCGCTCGTTGCCTAAACGGACAACATGGTTGCTGGATAACCAGAAGAGGGTAGTCGTCCCTGACTGGGAATCATCAGCAACCTGTTTGTCGGCAGGACTCTGCGTCGGCATGGTGCCGAGCCATTTCGCCCGTCCATGGATAGATCGCGGCGAGTGGACTGCGCTGGCGCTGGAAAATCCGTTCCCGGATGCCGCCTGCTGCCTGACGTGGCAGCAGAACGATGCCTCACCGGCGCTGAACTGGATGCTTGACTATCTGGGGGACAGCGACACGCTGAATCGGGAGTGGCTGCGGGCGCCGGAGAGATCCGCGCCCGCCAGATGCCTTAACGACGATAATCGACAAACGGGCCATCCGCTACCGAGCGGCGCTCAACCAGACGAGGGTGCACTTCGATAGACTGCGACTCTTCACGCTTGTTGACGATACGATCCAACAGCATGTTAAATGCGGCCTCGCCCAGGGAATCTTTCGGCTGATGAATGGTGGTTAACGCCGGGCTGAAATAGCGGGCGTTGCGCACATTATCATAACCGATCAGCGAAATGTCCTGCGGCACCCGCAGTCCCATTTCATCCGCCGCGCAGATAGCGCCCATCGCCATGATATCGCCGCCGCAGAAGACCGCCGTCGGGCGGTGCTGCTGGTTTAGGATCTGCTGCATTGCGCGGTAGCCGGACTCCGGCTCGAAGTCGCCCTGCACAATCCAGTTTTCCGGCACGCTGATATGCGCCTCTTTCATCGCCTGCATGAAGCCGGCCAGTCGCCCCGCGCCGGTGTTGCGCTCCAGCGGGCCCGGGATCACGCCGATCTCGCGATGGCCGCGTTCAATCAGGTAGCGTCCGGCGATATAGCCGCCCTGGAAGGCGTTATCGATCACCGCATCGGTGAAGTCGGCTTTCGCCTCGCCCCAGTCCATCACCACCATCGGGATATGGCGGTACTCTTCCAGCATGCTCAATACCGAATCCGGATACTCGGAACACATCACCAGCAGACCGTCTACGCGCTTTTGCGCCATCATCGACAGATAGGCGCGCTGTTTTTCCAGATCGTTCCACGCGTTACCGAGGATCAGAGTATAGCCCTTCTGGAAGCAGCTCTTTTCAACGGACTCAATAATTTCAGCGAAATAGGCGGCTTCGCTACTGGTCGCCAGCAGGCCAATCGATTTGGTGTGATTGACTTTCAGGCTGCGCGCCACGGCGCTCGGCGAGTAGTGCAGCTCTTTGATCGCCGCCCATACCGCATTACGCGTCTCCTCGGCAACGAAACGGGTTTTGTTAATTACATGTGACACAGTTGTAGTGGAAACGTTTGCGCGTTTCGCTACATCTTTAATAGTTGCCATTACATCTCACTCCATGCCTTGACCTGATCGCCTGATCATCGATACGTAAACGTTTGCCTACACACACCCTGAATACAATTTTCAACATTGCATCACGTCGGGAAAACGACACAGAACGACAGGAAGGGGTCAATGGCCGATACGCTTTTAAATTAGCGTGGGATTTTGTCCGATCTTGGGGCAAAGTGGAAGAGCAAAAATGTGCATCGCCCTAAATCCCGGAAGATTTTTGCGATTTTTTGTGCAAAAATGAGCAAGCTCACTTTTGGTGTGGGGATAACAAGAGGGAAAAATGATGGATACCAATTTAAAGTTTTCGCTGATCACCACGATTATTGCTCTCGGCGTGATTGTCGCTTTCAGCCTGACCGCCATACTGCACTAATGTTTCGCTGAGGGAGGAGCGCCGCTTCCTCCCCATATCCCGCTATTATTATCAATTCTGCAAAAATCTTTTGTCATTTCGTTCACTTTTGTTTTTTTGTGATTGATGTCATGCTTTTGACTTCTGATGTTACGCCGTCCTCTCTGACGGTCTGATGGAGTCATTGAATGAAAATCAACTTTCCTTTACTTGCGCTGGCGATCGGCGCCTTTGGCATCGGTACCACCGAGTTCTCCCCGATGGGATTGCTGCCGGTGATTGCGAAAGGTGTGGACGTCTCGATACCGGTAGCGGGAATGCTGATCAGTGCGTATGCCATCGGCGTCATGGTCGGCGCACCGCTGATGACGCTGCTATTGTCGCATCGCGCACGGCGCAATGCGCTGATTTTTCTGATGGGGATCTTCACCGTCGGCAACCTGTTGTCATCCATCGCGCCGGATTACACCACGCTGCTGCTGTCGCGCATTATTACCAGCCTCAACCACGGCGCTTTTTTCGGCCTGGGATCGGTGGTGGCGGCCAGCGTCGTGCCAAAGCATAAGCAGGCCAGCGCGGGAGCCACTATGTTTATGGGCCTGACCATCGCCAACATTGGCGGCGTGCCGGCGGCCACCTGGCTTGGCGAAACCATCGGTTGGCGGATGTCCTTCCTTGCTACTGCGGGATTAGGCCTGCTGGCGATGGTTAGCCTGTGGTTCTCCCTGCCGAAGGGCAGCGCGGGGGAACGTCCTGATGTCAAAAAAGAGCTTTCTGTCCTGCTGCGCCCGCAGGTGCTCTCCGCGTTGCTGACCACCGTGCTGGGCGCCGGGGCGATGTTTACGCTGTATACCTACATTTCGCCAGTGCTCAATACGCTGACCCACGCTTCATCGCTGTTTATAACCGCGATGCTGGTGCTGATTGGCGTCGGTTTTTCGCTAGGCAACTATCTGGGCGGCAAATTTGCTGACCGGTCGGTCTCCGGCACGCTGAAGGGCTTTCTGCTGCTGCTGATGGCGATCATGCTGGCGATCCCGCTGCTGGCGCAATCCCAGGCCGGGGCGGCCATCAGCATGATTGTCTGGGGCGCAGCAACCTTTGCGGTGGTTCCGCCGCTGCAGATGCGGGTTATGCGCGTAGCGCATGAGGCGCCGGGGCTCTCTTCTTCGGTGAATATCGGCGCGTTCAACCTCGGCAACGCGCTGGGCGCCGCCGCCGGTGGGGCGGTGATCTCTGGCGGACTGGGATATGCGTTTGTGCCGGTGATGGGCGCGATTATCGCTGGTCTGGCGCTGCTGGTCTGGTTTAGCGGGCGAGCGCAGCCGGAAGAGGCTTTCGCCAGCCAGTAATCATCGGCTGGGCAAGGGCAAAAAAAAACCGCAGCCGGGGAGACCCCGCTGCGGTTTGTCGTTTATGCCGCCAGGTTAGCCGCAACAAACTTCCAGTTAACCAGCGCCCAGAAGTGGTCCAGGTAGCTTGGACGGGCGTTGCGATAGTCGATGTAGTAGGCGTGTTCCCAAACGTCAACGGTCAGCAGCGGCTTCGCGTCGGTGGTCAGCGGGGTGCCGGCGTTGCTGGTGGAGACGATAGCCAGGCTGCCGTCGGCATTTTTGACCAGCCAGGTCCAGCCAGCGCCGAAGTTTTTCGCCGCGGCATCGGTAAATTTGGCTTTAAAATCCGCGAAGCTGCCGAAAGATTTGGCGATTGCGGCCGCCAGTTCGCCTTCCGGTTCGCCGCCGGCGTTAGGCGCCAGGCAGTTCCAGTAGAAGGTGTGATTCCAAACCTGCGCTGCGTTGTTGAATACGCCACCTTCAGACGTGCGGACGATCTCTTCGAGGGATTTGCCTTCGAACGCAGTGCCTTTGATCAGGTTGTTGAGGTTAGTGACATACGCCTGGTGGTGTTTACCGTAGTGATATTCCAGGGTTTCTGCGGAAATGTGCGGCGCCAGGGCGTCTTTTGCATATGGTAATGCAGGTAATTCAAACGACATTGCTACTCTCCTTATAACTTTTTGTTTTATCTCACATTGACAGGATGAGGTTTTCACCTGAATCGTGTTCTGATCGCCCGACGCTGTCGCGTCCCGGGCGTGTTATTGTATTGAGAATGTTAACATTTGCCGCAAGCAGTGAAAAGCCTTACAACGATAAAGGCTATTATCTCCGGTGCATGTGGTGAAGGCTTAACCGTTTTCTGCAGGAGTGGGCAATAAGCCGCCAAAATTGTTGCAACCCTGTATAAGGAGATGCCCTCTGCGGATTTGCGAACTCGCATGGCAATTAACTACTCTGCTTCGCCGCTGTCACGCAATGCGCTGAACAAAAAATAAAACTTTAATATCAAACGATTAATAAAAATATGCGCTCAGGCAATCGTCGCTATGCCAATAATTCATTGTCTATTTTTTAATTTGTATGACAAATATAGCCGCCAGCAGTAATTTCCCCAGGATGACGACGATGGCAAAAACAGATGAGGTGGTGAGCGCGAAAATGATCCCGGTGGTGCAGGGGATTGTTGACTGGATCGAAGCACATATTTTCGACACCCTGTCGGTGAGCGCGATTGCGAAAAAGTCCGGCTACTCACACTGGTACTTCCAGCGACAATTCGCCATGGTAACGGGCTGCACGCTGGCGAGCTACGTCAGCCGACGAAAGATGACGATTGCGACAATCTATTTAACGCAGACGCAGGCGTCGATACAGAGTATTTCTCAGTGCCTGGGATACGAGGGACAAGCCGCTTTCTGCCGGACCTTTCACCGTCACTTTGGCATGTCGCCGACCCGCTATCGTCGTGATACGCCGGGCAAAGAGAGCAATCTGCAATATCCCTTGCGGGTGGGGATGGAGATGGAGCAGGAGAGGCGGTCTGCCGCCGCAGCGGCAGACCGGGATCAGCGAATGGTTTTCGGCGTCATGACGCGACGAGCGCCGACATAATGGCGAACCCAGTAATCCTCGCTCAGGGAGGTGATTTGAATATCACGACCTGTGCGCGGCGACTGAATGAATTTTCCGTTGCCGACGTAGACGCCGACATGGTCGGCAGTGCCGCGTCCGCGGGTGCGGAAGAAGACGAGGTCACCGCTCTGCAGTTCGTCACGATCGACCGGACGCGCATCGCGCAGGTGATACATTTCGTTGGCGGTACGCGGGATATGAATCTTGACCAGGTCTTTGTAGGCGTAATAGACCAGCCCGCTGCAGTCGAACCCGGTGCGCGGGGAGGTGCCGCCCCAGCGATACGGTTTACCCAGCTGGCCCATCAGTTTGTTCATGGCGGTACTCTGCGCTTTTTGCACCCGGACTTTATGCGCATCGGCGATCGTCAGATTCGCTTCGCTGGCCTCGGGTTTACAGCGCTTTTTATAGCCTTTACGCACCACGCATTTGCTTTTGACGCTGTTCAACGCCAGGGTCGTCTTTTTATACCCTTTACGCAGCACGCATTTTTTCGTGGCGCCGACGGCCTGACGATGAAGCGCGGTTTGGCTTGCTGCGGTAGTACGGGTAGGGAGCCGGGTGCTCGAGGACTTTTTACTGGTGGTTTTAGCGGTGGTTTTACTTTTTTGACTGGTTGCTTTTTTCTTGCGCTCTGAGCCGCTTTTCGCGGGCAACGCCTTTGGCGAGGCGGAGGCGTGCGTATGCCCTGAAGCCTGAGCCAGTGGTGTGAATGAGATAGATGTGAACAGTAATGCACAGAGCGATATCGCGATTTTGTTTAGCCGCGCCACTGAGCAATCCCCTGATTAATTACAGACATGTACAAATGCCTGACGATGAATGACAAACCGGAACGATTCTAAAGCATAAAAACCCGGAAAGTTAATATTCTTTTGTATCAAAAATGTCGATTGGTTAACGATTGCAAGAAAACGCGTCAGACATTGACCGCCTCGCACAGAAAATGCGCAACGCGCGCCTGCCCGCGGCGTCAAAATGATATTTTTAAGGCAACTTCGCGCAACAGAAGATAAAATATGAATAGTGAAAAAAATGTTATTATCCGTCCTGCCTACAGGACGCTACAATGACAAGTTACTGCCGTAGAAAGAAGTTTAAGGAAGCACGACAATGAGCTCGACTTTAGAAAAGATCCAACGCCAAATCGCTGAAAACCCGATCCTGCTGTACATGAAAGGTTCACCGAAACTGCCGAGCTGCGGTTTCTCTGCCCAGGCAGTCCAGGCGCTTGCCGCATGTGGCGAACGTTTTGCCTATGTTGATATTCTGCAGAATCCGGACATTCGTGCGGAACTGCCGAAATATGCTAACTGGCCGACCTTCCCGCAACTGTGGGTTGACGGCGAGCTGGTCGGCGGTTGTGATATCGTGATCGAAATGTATCAGCGTGGCGAACTGCAGCAGCTGATCAAAGAGACGGCGGCAAAGTACCATACCGACGAGCCAAAAGCGGAGTAATTCCCGCCATCAGTAAAAAAGCGACTTCCTGGAAGTCGCTTTTTTTATCACTCCGGGGTGGCTACGGGCAGCGGCCAGCCGCCCAGACGCTTCCAGCGGTTCACGATCTCGCAAAACAGCTGCGCCGTCTGCTCGGTATCATACAGGGCGGAGTGAGCCTGCGCGCCGTCGAACGGCATACCCGCGGCAATACAGGCTTTCGACAGCACCGTCTGGCCCAGCGCCAGCCCGCTTAGCGCGGCGGTGTCGAAGGTAACAAACGGATGGAAAGGGTTGCGTTTAAGTCCCGCGCGTTCGGCGGCGGTCATGGTGAAGCTGTGGTCAAAGGTGGCATTGTGCGCCACCATGATTGCCCGGCTGCAGTCGCTCTCTTTCATCCCTTTGCGCACCATTTTGAAGATGGCATGCAGGGCATCGTATTCGCTGACGGCCCCGCGCTGCGGGTCATGCGGGTTAATCCCGTTAAAAGCCAGCGCTTCGGGCTGCAGATTGGCGCCCTCGAAAGGTTCAACATGGAAATGCAGCGTTTCATCGGGCATCAGCCAGCCGTGCTCATCCATCTTCAACGTAATGGCGGCGATCTCCAGCAGGGCGTCGGTTTTGGCGTTAAATCCTGCGGTTTCAACATCGATCACCACCGGATAAAAACCGCGGAAACGGTCGCACAGACCATTCAGTTGAGCGTTCTCGGACATCAGATTCTCTTAGCTGGAAAAAAGTAGCGCGCATTATGGCAAATTTTGCCGCGGCTTGCAGCAGGCAGGGGTGAAAACAACGGGCGCCGTAGCGCCCGGGCGAGCCATGGCATTAAATATGCCAGCGTGGGGAAGCGTTAGTTGCCCAGACCTTTGCCGGCATCTTTCTCTTCAATGAGCTCGATTTTGTAACCGTCCGGATCTTCCACAAACGCGATAACCGTAGTACCACCTTTTACCGGACCCGCTTCACGGGTCACGTTACCCCCGTTTTGACGGATTTTTTCGCACGCTTCAGCGGCGTTATCTACGCTAAGCGCGATGTGACCATAAGCAGTGCCGAGTTCGTATTTATCCACGCCCCAGTTGTAGGTCAGTTCGATCACCGCGGTTTCGCTCTCTTCGCCGTAGCCGACAAAGGCGAGGGAGTACTTGTACTCCGGGTTTTCGCTGGTGCGCAGCAGCTTCATGCCCAACACGTTGGTATAGAAGTCGATAGAACGTTGCAGGTCGCCAACGCGCAGCATGGTGTGGAGTAAGCGCATAATGTCCCCTATGCAGTTTATTTGATAGATCAGAACGTTGAGTATAGCGGCGATACGTCGCCGCTATCAATGGAGGGATTACAGAGTCGGGTAATCGGTGTAGCCTTCCGCGCCGCCGCCGTAGAAGGATTCCGGGCGTTGCGGGTTAAGCGGCGCTTTTTTCTGCAGGCGAGCCACCAGATCCGGGTTGGCGATGTAATCGCGGCCAAAGGCCACGGCATCAATCAGCCCTTTATTGATAAGATCGTTGGCTTTTTCTACTGTGTAAGCGCCAGCGCCAATGATCACCCCCGGGAAGCGGTCGCGGACTTTCTGACGGAAAGCTTCACTGTAAGGTTTGCCGCCCGCCCAGTCCGGCTCGGACATGTGCAGATAGGCGATACCGCGTTTCGCCAGTTCGCTAATCAGATACAGCGCGTCTTCTTCTTCGTTCGGGCCATTATCCACATTCTGGAAGCTGCCAATCGGCGACACGCGGATGCCAATGCGCTCGGCGCTCCACTCTTGACTCACGGCGTCAACCACTTCCAGCACCAGACGGGCACGGTTCTCCACGCTGCCGCCGTACTGATCGGGACGCTGGTTCGCCGATGGCGAGAGGAATTGGTGCAGCAGATAGCCGTGGGCTGAGTGCAGCTCAACCAGATCGAAGCCGGCGTCACGGGCATTGCCGACCGCCTGACGGAAATCGTTGACGATCCCTGGGATCTCTGCGGTTTCCAGGGCGCGGGGCATTGAGGTGTCGACGCGAATGGCGTGGCCGTTTTCGTCACGCAGTGAGGTACGGGTGCCCGCGCTCAGCGCGGAAGGCGCTACCGGGGCGGCGCCGCCAGGCTGCAGGCTGCTATGGGAAATACGCCCGGTGTGCCACAGCTGGACGGCGATATGACCGTTTTCGGCATGAACGCCGGCGGTGATTTTCTGCCAGGCGGCAATCTGCTCCGGGCTGTGCAGCCCAGGCGCGCCGGCGTAGCCTTTGGCCTGCGCGGAGATCTGCGTCGCTTCGGTGATGATCAGCCCGGAACTGGCGCGCTGGCGGTAGTATTCGCCCATCAGCGGAGTAGGGATATCGCCCGGCTCAATGCTGCGCAGACGCGTCAACGGCGCCATAAATACGCGATTAGGGACGGTGACCGCACCGACTTTCAGTGGGCTGAATAATTTTGCTTCCGACATAGTGACTCCTGAGTAGACCGGTCGTCTAGTAACTGATGAAATAAAAACGCCTGTTATACCGCAGGCGCCGCAATAATCTGTTTGGCGTGGGCAAGGGCGCTTTCCAGCGGCGTTGCGCTACGCGTAATTTGGCCTGCAGGTTGGCCCCGAGCCACAGGGAATACAGCACCTGCGACAGGGTCATGGCCTCGCCGTCAAATGCGAGACTGCCTTCCTGACGTCCTTTCTCCAGCGCGTCGCCCAGCAGGGCGATAATCTGGCTGGCTCCGCGATCCATGGCGGCGCGCATATCTTCCGACAGATCGCAAACCTCCGCGGATAGCTTGACAGTAAGACACCCGCTAATAATCCCCTGCTGGCAGAACTGATTCAGCGTGTGCTGATAGTAGGCCAGCAGGCGATCGCGATAGTTACCGTCGCCATGATCGAAGTGGTCCACCAGGCGCTGCAGATATCCGGTGTAGTGATGTTCAAGCAGCGCGACGCCGAAGGCTTCCTTAGAGCGAAAGTAGTGGTAGAAGGAGCCCTTGGGCACCTCCGCCGTCTTCAGAAGTTCGCTCAAGCCCATTCCGGTAAAACCGCGATGCATGCAAAGCTTCTCGCCGGTGGCCAGGATATGTTCTCGGGTATCGCAATCGCTGTGTCTGTTCATGCTGCACACTGTAGTAGACCGATTGGTCTAATGCAAGCGTCGGCGGAAAAATGTTAGCTGGCGCAGCACGTAGTGAACAAAATTTGCGTCGGCGCGGGGAAACGTCTTCAATGAAAGGAGACGAGGGGACAGGAGGCGTGTGGTGGCAGAGCAGTTAGAATTTTTCCCGGTGCAGAGCCCGTGCCGGGGAATATGTCAGACCGATGAGCGCGGCTACTGTCGCGGCTGTTTAACTGGCAAACGATGAGCGATGCGCAGAAACAGGAGGTTTTGCGTCTTTGCCGCCAACGGCTGCTGCGCAAAATACGCGCGAACAGGCCGGAGCCGGCGGAAGAACCGCAGCAACCCTCACTGTTTTAAGCCAAAAATTACGTATACTCAGAGCACTTTTTTATTGAGGAAGCGGTTATGGTTCAGCGTATTGCTATGGCTCCCCAGGGGCCGGAATTTTCACGTTTTGTGATGGGCTACTGGCGTCTGATGGACTGGAAAATGTCGCCTGGCGAGCTGGTCAGCTTTATTGAGCAGCATCTCGATTTAGGCGTAACCACCGTCGATCACGCCGATATCTATGGCGATTATCAGTGTGAGGCTGCCTTTGGCGAAGCGCTGAAGCGAGCGCCGCATCTGCGTAGCCGGATGGAAATCGTCAGCAAATGCGGTATCGCCACCCGGGCGCGCGCTGAGAACACCATTGGCCACTACATTACCGACCGCGATCACATCGTGCTCAGCGCCGAGCAATCGCTGCGTAATCTGGCGACGGACCATCTCGACTTGCTGCTGATCCACCGGCCGGACCCACTGATGGACGCCGACGAGGTAGCCGAAGCTTTTCTCGCGCTGCATCATAGCGGTAAAGTGCGCCATTTTGGCGTCTCGAACTTTACCCCCGCCCAGTTCACCTTGCTGCAGTCACGTCTGCCGTTTACCCTGGCCACCAACCAGGTCGAAATTTCACCGGTGCATCAGCCGCTGCTGCTCGACGGTACTCTCGATCAGCTGCAGCAACTGCGTATTCGTCCGATGGCGTGGTCTTGTCTTGGCGGTGGTCGCCTGTTTAACGAAGAGGGCTTCCAGGCGCTGCGCGATGAGCTGGCGCAGGTGGCGCACGAGCTTAACGCCGACAGCATCGAACAGGTAGTTTATGCCTGGGTGCTGCGTCTGCCGTCGCAGCCGCTGCCGATTATTGGCTCGGGCAAAATCGAGCGCGTGCGCTCGGCGATTGTGGCTGAAAAACTCAGCATGACCCGTCAGCAGTGGTTCCGCATCCGTAAAGCCGCGCTCGGGTACGACGTACCGTAACGGGCATTTCCCCTCCGGAAAGGCGTTCCTGGTTTACACTTAACAGGGAGACAGCCATCCGGAGGTGTTATGCAACGATGTATTCTCGCGATCTTATCCCTCGCATTTTGCGCTGGCGCACAGGCCGTTAGTGAAGATGTGCAACTTAATCTCGTGACCACCCAGGGCGTCGGTCAGACCATCGGCAGCGTCAAAATCACCGAAACCGACCGCGGACTCGAGTTCGCCCCCACTCTGCGGGCGCT
>OGCP01000792.1_pt1 | contig 11150 bp, 11 predicted proteins | sample 1570191 | NCBI WGS metagenome assembly OGCP01 (sample SAMEA2582180, study PRJEB24529) | metagenome | biome: Human gut stool | place: China | collected 2011
AACAGAGCTGCAAGATCAATAGTGGATTTAGAGGACACCATAAACAGGCTGGTTTCCTTTGATACGAGCAGAAGTAAAGAAAGTCAGTCTTATGCAGAGAATATACTTGATAAGGCACACTTATTTATCAAAGCTTACTGCGATTTCACAGATGACGATATTGCGAAATTGCCGGATATGAATCAGACAGAGGTGCTTACACTTCTAACAAGGAGGATATACGGATAATGCGAAAGAAAAAGTTTAATCCATTTGTGCTGTTATATATTATATCTGCAATATTGCTCATAATATCCATTGCTCCGATAGCAGATACAGCAGCCGAGATATATAGAGTCAAGGGAAGATATGCCGGATATGAAGAAGAGAGTCTGTTTAATGATTTTATAGAAAAAGATTATGCGGGACTTTCTAAGAAGGTTAATTATAATAAGGGTATTGGTAAAAGTATATCTGAAGATGAGAAGGATTATTATACATTTGTAGAATGTTATAATATTGCAGTTGATTATAATATGTATGTCAGGCTGGGAGATATTAATAAGGCAGATGAACTGAAAGAGCAGTTTGAGGATAATACAAAGCTACTTCAAAGAAAGATATTTAAAGAAGCATTAGAAACAGTAAAAAATACATATATAGTTGTTTCTTGACATTGATTACTGGCTTAGGTATGTTATAATAATTACAAAGAAAGATTGGGAGGCACATATGGTTGTTTTATTAGCAGGTGGAGCTGGATATATAGGTTCACATACAGCAGTTGAATTACTTAATGCAGGACATGATGTTGTTATAGTTGATGATTACAGTAACAGTTGTCCTGAATCTATAAAGAGAGTGGAAGAGATAACTGGAAAAAGTATTGTATCTTATGAGGCTGATGTTAAAGACAAAGAAGCTATGACTAAGATATTTGCTGATAATAAGATTGATTGTGTAATACATTTTGCTGGACTTAAGGCAGTTGGTGAGTCAACAAGACTTCCAGCCAAGTATTACCGTAACAATATTGATACAACACTTACACTTCTTGAGTGTATGAAAGAAGCAGGAGTTAAGAAGATTGTATTCTCATCTTCAGCGACAGTATATGGAGAACAGAAGCCTCCATATGTTGAAACTATGCCAAGAGGTGCATGCTCTAATCCATATGGATGGACTAAGGCTATGATGGAACAGATTCTTACAGATTGTGCTAATGCAGATTCAGAGCTTACAGTTATACTTCTTCGTTATTTCAATCCAATTGGAGCACATCCATCAGGTATGTATCACAGGTTGCGGCAGGAAGAAGAGAGCAGCTTACAATATTTGGCGGAGATTACGATACACCAGATGGTACTTGTAGAAGAGATTATATACACGTTGTGGACCTTGCCTGTGGACATCTTAAGGCTGTTGAATATGCACAGTCACATAAGGGTGTTGAGATATTTAACTTAGGAACGGGAACTCCTTACAGTGTACTTGAGATAGTTAATGCATTTGAAAGTTCAACAGGTGTTAAGATTAATTATGTAATTGGTGACAGAAGACCGGGAGATTTACCTGATTCGTGGGCCGATGCCTCTAAAGCGGCTAAGGTTCTAGGCTGGGAAGCTAAGAAGACACTTGAGGATATGTGTAAAGACAGTTGGAACTGGCAGAGCCATAATCCTAACGGATACAGACAGTAGAATATATAGCGGCGTAATATAGTGTTAATATTGTTATTACAATATCGTGATAGTTATATAATTATTGGATATTGGAGAGTATTAATATACACTATAGTATAGTGCCGGAGTTGATAGAGCATACATATTATAAAGTATAGTATGCTCTATTTTACTATAAAGGCAGGTGAGTGTATGAACTCGATTAATATTTATAATCTCACAAGAGTTAGTGATAATGAGGATTTTGCTGAGTATGAATATATTTTGTCGGGGAGAAAAGATTTTCAGAGGACAAGGATAAGAGAGAAAGAGTCACTTATTATTCTTGTAAGGGAATTGATTAAAGCTGGTGCAAGGTTAGAGGATCTGGATAACTATTTCTATTCATATACGATTGCACATATAAGCAAGGAATTTGATTTATTAAGGATTTCGTCTAACAGAAAATGTATTCTTAATATAGAGCTTAAAAGTGAAGATGTAGGAGAGGACAGAATAAAGCAGCAGCTTGTAAGAAACAGATATTACTTAAATCCAGTAACTACTAATATATATTCGTATACATTTATTCTAGATACCAATACATTATACAGATTAGAACTATGTGATGATACATATACACTTGTCATGGCTGATTTTACAGAGCTTGTGACTGATATAAGAATGATAAAGAAGTGTATGAAATACAATATTGAAAGTCTGTTCAAGGCTAAAGACTATCTTATATCGCCAGTTAATTCACCAGAAAGATTTGCAAGACACCAGTATTTTCTTACGAATCAGCAGGAGGCTATGAGCAGGAAGTTCCTTAACAGCCTTATTAATAATAGAGAAGTCAGATATTATTCAATAAAGGGTGAAGCTGGAACAGGAAAGACACTTCTTCTGTATGATACAGTGCGCAAGCTTCCCAAAGAACTATCAAAATGTATAATACATTTTGGCAGAAGGACACCTAATATAGATATATTGCAGAATACCATTAGTAACACTACAATAATAACCTCTAAAGAATTTGTCAACGAAGATAATATCAAAGATTATGATTATGTGCTTGTAGATGAAACACAGCGAATGCACGATGACCAGTTTGAGTGGCTTAAGGAATGTAATGCCGGCAGGATTATTATGTTCTATGACTGTGATCAGGTATTATCAAGACATGAACAGTTAAGGGCAATGGACAAAAGGATAGAACAATTATCAGAAGAGAAATATTTTCTTTCAGATAAGATAAGAACCAATCCAGAACTTGCGGAATTTGTGCGTAATTTATTTGACCTTACCAAGCACGGCAGGGGCTATGAGTATGATTGTGTAACAATTGCCTATGCTAACAGTATTAATGAATTTAAAAAGCTTAGAGCATATTACAGGGCAAAGCAGTACATTTACATAGATTATGAGAAGTCATATAAAGATATGAATGAAAGATATAAGACAAGGCAGTTCAATGCCTACCGTTATATAGGAAAAGAATTCGATAAGGTGCTTACAGTTATAGATGGCAAATTCCGTTATAACGAGTACGGGGAATTAGTTGCTGATGTAGAAGACAATAATGATGATATATTAGAAAAGCTTCTGTATCAGGGGGTTACAAGAGCAAGAGATAAGCTGTGTATAATTGTACTTGATAATAAAGAAGTATTTGAGAAGCTGCTTGAGATGAAGAGTGGAATTAACAGAGAATATATAGACTGATTAACAGGTACGAAGCCTTCCTTTTAGAATAACATATATTAAGGATATATCTTGCTTAAAGATGTATTCTTACACAAGGTATATCCTTTATATGTATATAAAGGAGGTGGTATGTCTTATGATAAAAAGTCCGAAATTTACACATAGCAAGAAGGACAATAATAAAGCACAGGGCAGAAGTACACATTTAACAGCTATTGTTGTATCGCTTGTTCTTAGTATAATAATGATTACCATAAGCGTGTTTAACGTAAGTGCAGTTGTGATAGATGTAAGCAGTCACGATGGTCTGATAGACTGGAACAGGATAGAGGAGCATATAGAAGGTGTCATAATAAGAATTGGTTATGGTAATGATATTGAAGGACAAGATGATAAGCAGGCAATCCGTAATATGAATGAATGTGAGCGGCTTGGAATACCTTATGGTGTGTATATATACAGTTATGCACTTACAAGTGATGAAGTGACATCGGAGATTAATCATACACTAAGAATGTTGCAGGGGCGAAGTCCTGTCCGTGGCGTATGGTTTGATATGGAAGATGCAGACGGATACAAGGAGAGTAATGGACTTGATGTATACAAAGATGGTGAGCTTTTAACGGATTTTTGTATACAATTTATTGAAGCTATGGATAAAGAAGGCTATACGACAGGCGTATATGCTAACTATAATTATTATAAAAGTGTACTAAATTTGGAGCGGCTTGCGAATACCAGAGGTTTTAATATGTGGCTTGCACACTGGGGTATAGAAGAACCTGGTATGGATTGTATGATGTGGCAGTTTGGAGCATACTTAATAGATGGGCACGAATTTGATGGCAATATATTTTATGCAGATTACAGCTCACCATTTAAAGATAGACCAGATACAGACGATAACGGAGAGGATATAGAACGTATAGATAAAGCAGCTGGAAGTTCTGCAATTGAAGCAGTAAATGTTGATACCAATGTAAATGTAATCTACAGGGCACAGATTAGAGGCAGTTACTGGCTTCCTGAGGTAGTTAATGATGAAGATTATGCAGGAATACAGGGGACTGGAATAACTGGAATAACCTTATCAACTGATAAAGGTTATGCTGTATACAGAGTATATGCCGGTGGCAGGTGGCTTTCATATGTTGACAGCAGGAATTCAGATATTAATGATTATTATAATGGTTATGCAGGAAATGGAGCTGAGATTGAGGCGGTTGAAGTGTATTATTATACACCGGCATCATTGCTTATAAATGAAGCGACACCATATGCAACATTAAAAGACGGAAGATATCATTATGCGTATTACAGGGTAAGCAGAAAGAATATGGATTATTATTCTTATCAGACAGACAATGAAACAGACAATGGACAGGACGGTTATGCAGGCATTATAGGCAGGAAGATAGACCGGTTCCAGATAATTATAAAATAAATATTTATGGATACAGAATATTTGGCATAATATTTACAATATTGGCAATATTATAAGATGATAAGTCAGTACATTCTTTAACAGAAGTGTTCTGGGGTGTGCTGGCATAGTATTGTACAGGCCAGGATTTTTATGAAAGGTCAGGAATATTGTAAAGGAGTTAGCACATATATGAGTGAAGATAGTGATAATAAAGATGGACAGGTTGTGCTTGAGGATAAAAATGGAAAGAAGATTAAGCTAATTACAATAATAGGTGAGATAGAAGGACACGATAATCTTCCAGCTGCAAGCAAGACAACCAAGTATGAACATCTGCTTCCACAGCTTGCTGCGGTGGAAAATGATGATGCAATAGGTGGAGTATTATTTTTAATGAATACGGTCGGAGGAGATGTAAGTGCAGGGCTTGCATTGTCCGAAATGATTGCGTCAATGCACAAGCCAACGGTATCTCTTGTTATAGGAGATTCCCACAGTATAGGTGTTCCTCTTGCTGTAAGCACAGATTATTCATTTATTGTTCCAACAGCTACAATGATAGTACATCCGGTGAGAATGAATGGAAATATAATAGGTGCAAGACAGACTTATGATTATTTTGAACGCATACAGAAAAGAATTGTCTCATTTATTGCAAGAAAAAGCGACACAAAAGAAAAAGAAGTAGAGAATATGATGATGAATACAGAAATGCTTACAAAGGATTTAGGAACAATTCTTGTAGGAGAAGATGCAGTGAAAGCCGGGCTTATTAATGAAGTAGGCGGAATAAGCCACGCATTCAATAAGATAAAAGAGCTTATGAATAAAGAAGAGTAAATAGAAGAACAATAAAGATATGCAGAATAGTAAACATATGCAGAAATGAGGATTATGATGACACTAAGCACACAGCCAGATAACAAATGCAATATATGCCCAAGGCGTTGTAATATTGACAGAACACATAATAAAGGTTATTGTCTTATGAATGATAAAATTATGGCGGCAAGGGCTGCACTTCATATGTGGGAAGAACCCTGCATATCAGGAGAGCGTGGAAGTGGTGCTATATTCTTTTCGGGCTGTACATTAAGATGTGTATTCTGTCAGAATCACGATATAGCTTCTGCAAAGGTTGGAAAGGAATTATCTGTAGATGAGCTGAGCGATGTTATGCTTCGTCTGCAGGATAATAAGGCTGATAATATTAATCTTGTAACGCCAACACATTTTACAATTCCAATAATAAAGGCAATAGAAAAGGCAAGAAATAAAGGACTTAGAATACCGGTTGTATACAATACAAGTGCATATGAAAATGTTGAAACATTAAGAATGTTAGATGGCATAGTGGATGTATATCTGCCGGATTTTAAATATATGGACAGCAGGCTTTCACAGCAGTATTCATATGCTGCTGATTATACAGAAACTGCGAAGAAAGCATTAGAAGAAATGATAAGACAGACAGGTAAGCCGGTATTCTTTACAGCAGAAGATGAACTCGTAAAAGAGGGGTATGTTGAAGAGCAGATTATGAAGAGAGGTGTCATAGTAAGACATCTTCTTCTGCCTGCGTGTGTGAAAGACTCCAAGGCTGTAATCAAGTACCTGTATGATACATATAAAGATGACATATACATAAGCATTATGAACCAGTACACACCGGTAAACAGAATTAAGGAATACGATAATCTTAACAGGAGGGTCACTAAGAAAGAATATGATGAGGTTGTAGATTATGCCATTGAATTAGGTGTTGTCAACGGCTTTATACAAGAGGGCGGTACAGCAGATGAAAGCTTTATTCCAGAATTTGATTATACTGGATTATTATGATAAAGTATAAGACAGTTGAAATGGAGGCATATTATGCGATGTGAGAGTGGTAACCCTTGTATTATGGGGTGTAACAGGATAGAAAATGGATATAATTTTGCTTATGATTGTAGTACGGATACGGATATAAAACTATGCTTTTTTGATAGGGATACTCTTGAATTAAAAGAGGAAATTCCGTTAAAAAAAAGAATGGGGACAGTACATTCTGTATGTGTGTGTGATGATAATATAGAGAGAATGCTGTATTGTTACAAGGCTGATGATGAATATATTGTTGATCCTTATGCCAAGGCGGTTACAGGCTGTGAAGTATTTGGAGTTGAGGGGGAAAATACATTACATTTAAGTCCGGTAAAGCTTGAAAGCTTTAATTGGGAAGGTGATGTGCCACTGCATCTGCCATATAATGACTGTGTTTTTTATAAGCTTAATGTGCGTGGATTTACAAAAAGCAGGTCATCAAAGGTAAAGGCAAAGGGGACATTCAGGGGGATTGTAGAGAAAATACCATATCTTAAGGAACTTGGTATAACTACGCTTGAATTTATGCCGGCATATGAATTTGATGAGGCATACAGATTTCCTCAATTCATAGACAGCAGTGAATATTTAAGATATGGTGTGATAAAAGGAAGCATTTATAATAATACTGTTACTAAAAAGGCAGAAAAGCTTAACTGCTGGGGCTATACCAAGGCATTTTATTATGCACCTAAGGCATCTTACAGTATACCAGCAGAGGATAATATTAGTGAAAAGGCAGGTAAATATAATGATTACACGACAGAATTCAAGAATATGGTAAAATGCCTGCATAATAACGGAATTGAAGTTGTGATGGAATTCTTCTTTGACGGTGTTAAAACGGCATATATTCTTGACTGCGTGAGGTACTGGGTAAGGGAATACCATATAGACGGAGTGCACCTGTACTGTGATGAACATTCCCTAAATGTGCTGGCAGCAGATCCACAGCTTGCAGATACAAAGATAATTACTGTCGGCTGGAATTCAGACAGGGGTACATATAAGCATATGGCAAGCTGTAATAATGATGCACAGAATACAATAAGGCGTTATTTAAAAGGTGATGAGGATATGTTAAGGCCATTTATTAATATGGCAGGTGCTAATCCATATAATGCTGCGGTTATCAATTATGTGGCAAGTAATAATGGCTTTACACTGTATGATCTGGTGAGCTACGACCGCAAGCATAACGAGCTTAATGGCGAGAATAATAGAGATGGTGAGAATTATAATTTCAGCTGGAATTGCGGCGAAGAAGGCAGTACGAGAAAGCTTAAGGTAAGACAGTTAAGAATTAAGCAGATTAAAAATGCTCTTGTTATGGTTATATTATCGCAGGGTACGCCGCTTATTCTTGCGGGAGATGAATTTATGAACACCCAGCAGGGAAATAATAACCCTTATTGCATAGACAGTGAGCTTTCGTGGGTGAACTGGAGAACAAGCAATGATTCAATGCAGATATTGGAATGGACTAAGAAGCTTATTGCCTTAAGAAAGAAATATGGTATTCTTCACAGCAGGGAAAGTCTTTCGTTAAGTGACTCCAAATCATTAGGCTATCCAGATATGTCATATCACGGAGGCAATGCGTGGTATGCTGATATGGAGAATTATTGCAGGCAGATAGGAATTATGTATTGCAATTCCTACTCAGATGATAAGTCGAGAAGTCTTATATACATAGCTTATAATATGCATTGGGAAAAGCACAATCTTGCCCTGCCAAAGGTTGAGGGAAGCAGCAGCTTTAAGATAATAGCAGCCACGAATGATGGGCAGGATAAAGCATTTATTGATAAAGAAGCAAGAAGCGTCTGTGTACCGGAAAGAAGCATAGCAATCCTTGTGGCAGAATATCAAGAAAAGAAAAAAGCCAGAATTATTAAGAAAAGATACTAAAAGTTATAATATCCGGAAAGGAAAAAGTTAAAATGGATTACACAAAGCTTAATGAATTAAAGAGCCAGTATGGAGATTATGAGGAAGTATTTAATTCAGGAGATTATGATAAAGCGGCAGATATACTTATGAAGGTGTTAGATGTCATAGAGCTTGAATACGAAGATAAAAGAAAAGCTGGTATGCTGGATAATGACCTTAATGTAAGAAAGTCAGAAGGTACGGATACAATATGGCTGTGTACTAATCATATTATGGAATATTATATATATGCGTGCTATTTTGAGCCACAGGAAGAAATACTTATGCCAGAGCTTCCAATTGCAGAATATTACAGGACTTATGCTGATTTATGCGTGAAACTTCAAAAGTACAAGAGGGCAGAAGACGCCTACAAGAATTCTCTTTGCTGGAACCCTGTGGACTTGGACTCTTATCTTGGACTTGCTGAGTGTTATAAGTACCTTAATATGCTTACAAGATATCTTGATATGACAAAGCAGGCATACAGATTTTGCTGTACAAGGGCAACTATGGCAAGGTATTACAGAAATATGGGCTTTTATTACCTTTCATCATACAATACAGATATGGCGAAGGCGTGCTACACATACAGTAATATCTATTACCACACAGATAATGCAGATTCAGAGCTTAATTATATAGAAAATGCACTTAAGGAAGCCAAAGAGAAAGGCACAACCAGGGAAGATAAAGAATATGATATCCGTACAATGCAGGCTATGTTTGATAAAGAAAATGTTGAGCCGGGTCCGGACTCTAAGACGATCGGTATTGTATACAGGGTTGGAGAGTTAATGCTTCAGGATAAGGAATATGCACTTGCAAAGGATTGTTTTTCTATTGTATATGATATAACTAATGAACAACAGCTTGAAGGAGTACTTGCAGAGTTAGACAGATGTCTTGAAAATGTGTAATTTATGAATTAAGCTTATGAATTAAAATCGTTATGTGCACAAAGCAGGAACAGAAATGATGATTAAAATGGAGAAGAATATGGATTTAAAAAACAAGTATGACAGCATAATATTTGACCTTGACGGAACATTATGGAACTCATCAAAGCCTATATGTGAAGCGTGGAATATTATATTAGACAGACATAAAGAGATAGTAAGAGAACCTATAACAATAGAAGAACTGGGACAGTGTATGGGACTTCCTATGTATGATATTGCGGCAAAGCTGTTTCCTGATGAGAAGGAAGAAGTAAGAAATGCACTTACGGACGAGCTTTGCATTCGATATTGACAGGGCTTTCAGCGATTCCGGGTGCGTGGATGTGTTTTGAGGCAAGCGGCGTTAAATGCATTTCCTTAAATTTGTCAACATCACGACCGGAGCGGACACCACAGTAGTCGGTAGCTTTCACCAGTTTTTCGGTTGTTAAATTAATCACAAATTCGCCGGACTCCTCAATCAGGTGGTATGAGTAGCGCTCCGGGCGGACGGAAATCGAAACCATCGGCGGATTGGTGCAGACTGTGCCAGCCCACGCGACGGTAATAATATTCGGTTTTCCATCTAATTCCGGTTTTTCGCACAGAGAATCGTGCGCTGTGGAACTCTGACAGCTCACCATGACCGCAGGGAGCGGATAGAGCATATTTCCCGGTTTCCAGTTCTGTTTTGCCATATTTTATAATTCCTTTATCTAAAAATAAATGGATGTAATATCCATAACGGATTTGCGATATATAGCCGGATATTACTTCAATAGCATATCCATCAGATACGCATATACATCTTCATTCAGATTTTTCCAGTTGTTGCAGATTGCTTCTGCCTGTGCACGGTTTTTGACACTTAACGTCAGATCGATGATGTTTGTATTATGTTCGCGGTACTGACAGCGCACGGCGTAATCTTGATTTGGAGTTTTATAATAATCCGCCAGAATGGAATTGTCGTTTCGAAGCTGAAGTTTGTTTTTTTCCAGAAAAGCCATCGTGTCGTGTTCGATCGCGTCAGAAATCTTGTCTTTGAAAAATTCCAGCGTCTCTTTTCCGGCAGCAGTGATGGTGTACTGGGTGTTACTGTGCGTGGATTCTGTACGGATCAGATCGGCGTCGACCAGATCACTGATGACCTGCTGGACACGGAAATAATCAGTGTAGTCCTGTTCGAGAAAAAAGTTCGAAATCTGTGTATTGGTCAAGGGAAAATCAACTTTATCCAACATGTTTAAAATCGTTAATTTATATATGGTAAATGGTTCAGCCATTTATATACACCTCTTTCTATTTGCTGATTGCCGCTTTCCTGCGAAACTAAGCCTGATCTGTATAATATTTTCCCTGCCAGGTGTCCCGTTCCTGAAAACGTTTCTGGATCGTATTTAAGACACGCTTTTTATCCGTGCTCCTCAGCGGCGCGATCAGAAGGGAACGTGGACCGTCGCCTGTGAGGCGGTGGATCACCATTTCCGGTGGAAGGTGTTCGATACTGGTCACAACAAAATCGCAGTATTCCTCAAGGGAAAAGACTGGAAAAGGCGCTTTTTCATAGAGCAGAGCCAGATCGGTATTTTTCAGTACATGGAGAAGCTGCAGTTTTACGCCGTCTACCGGAAGATG
>OGCP01000794.1_pt1 | contig 11148 bp, 7 predicted proteins | sample 1570191 | NCBI WGS metagenome assembly OGCP01 (sample SAMEA2582180, study PRJEB24529) | metagenome | biome: Human gut stool | place: China | collected 2011
TATCAACTGGGTCTATGTCAGCATCGCTCAGTTTGGCGGAATGCCCGGCCCGGTTAACGTCTTCCTCGTCGTTCTGCTGGCGGCCTATCTCTCGCTCTACACCGGCCTGTTTGCCGGCCTGCTCGCCCGTCTGTGGCCTAAAACTAACTGGATACGGATGGCTATCGCTGCCCCTGTCGTCTGGCAAATCACCGAGTTCCTGCGCGGCTGGGTGCTGACCGGCTTTCCGTGGCTACAGTTCGGCTACAGCCAGATTGACGGCCCGCTGAAAGGCCTCGCGCCGGTGATGGGCGTCGAGGCGATTAACTTCCTGCTGATGGTAGTCAGCGGCCTGCTGGCCCTGGCCCTGGTCCAGCGCAACTGGAAGCCGCTGGCGATTGCCGCGCTGCTGTTCGCCCTGCCCTTCCCGCTGCGCTATATCCAGTGGTATCAGCTGCTGCCGGCGCGCGCGACCCAGGTCTCGCTGGTGCAAGGCGATATCCCACAGGCCATGAAATGGGACGAAAAGCAGCTGGTCAATACCCTGAAAACCTACCTGGCGCTGACCCAGCCGCATATCGGCCACTCGCAGCTGATTATCTGGCCTGAATCGGCGATCCCGGATCTGGAGATCAACCAGCAGCAGTTCCTCAGCATGATGGACGATCTGCTGCGCGCAAAAGACAGCTCGCTGATCACCGGCATTGTCGATGCGCGTCTCAACAAGCAGAACCGTTACGATACCTACAACACCATCATTACTCTCGGCAAAGATAACCCGTACCGCTACGACTCGACCAACCGCTACAACAAGAACCATCTGGTGCCGTTCGGCGAGTTTGTACCGCTGGAGTCGATTCTGCGTCCGCTGGCGCCGTTCTTTGACCTGCCGATGTCCTCCTTCAGCCGCGGCCCCTACGTGCAGCCGCAGCTGATGGCGCATAACCTGAAGCTGACCGCGGCCATCTGCTACGAGATAATCCTCGGGGAACAGGTGCGGGATAACTTCCGGCCGGACACCGACTTCCTGCTGACCATCTCCAACGACGCCTGGTTCGGCAAGTCCATCGGCCCGTGGCAACACTTCCAGATGGCGCGAATGCGCGCCCTGGAGCTGGCCCGCCCGCTGCTGCGCAGCACCAACAACGGCATTACTGCGGTGATCGGCCCGCGCGGCGAGATCCAGAAGATGATCCCGCAGTTTACCCGCGAGGTGTTGACCACCACCGTGACCCCCGCCAGCGGCTTAACCCCTTACGCCCGCACCGGCAACTGGCCGCTATGGGCGCTGACGGCGCTGTTTGGTTTCGCCGCGCTGCTGATGAGCCTGCGCCAGCGTCGCCGATAAGTTTCTCCGCCGGCGACGCCCGTCGCCGGCTTTTTCTTCCCGTCATCTGCCACTCTGGCACAGTCATTGCTTTATTTAACCTGGTAGCGGCCTCGTCCGACCCAGTGCAACCGGGTTGCACCAGAAACGATCGGTGGTCGCGCTATTTTGGTGCAATGGAAGATATTTGCCTCCGATTGGTGCGGAGCGCTTCGCAAAAATAAACAATAAAGCAGCAAAATCTTTACATTAAGCCAAACTAAATGCTAACAAACACATACAAATGCGGCACGTGGATGCGTGCCCCCAATAACAACACACACAATCACAATGGGTATCAATAGCGTCGCTGACGCTGCGGATAAGGAGTTGGATATGCAATTACGTAAACTGGCCACGGCAATGCTGGTAATGGGAATGACCGCTGGTCTGGCGCAGGCGGAAGATGCTGCCCCGGCGGCTGGCCAGAACACCCTGGATAAGATCGCCAAAAACGGGGTTATCGTTGTCGGCCATCGTGAATCTTCGGTCCCGTTCTCTTACTACGATAACCAGCAGAAGGTTGTGGGCTACTCTCAGGATTATTCCAACGCCATCGTCGATGCCATCAAGAAAAAACTGAACAAACCCGATCTGCAGGTCAAACTGATCCCGGTCACCTCGCAGAACCGTATCCCGTTGCTGCAGAATGGCACCTTTGATTTCGAGTGCGGCTCAACCACCAACAACCTTGAGCGCCAGAAACAGGCGGCCTTCTCCGATACCATCTTCGTGGTCGGTACCCGTCTGCTGGTGAAGAAAGGCGGTCCGATCAAAGATTTCCCGGACCTGAAGGATAAAGCGGTCGTCGTCACCTCCGGAACCACCTCAGAGATCCTGCTGCATAAGCTGAACGATGAGAAAAAAATGAATATGCGCATTATCAGCGCCAAAGATCATGGCGACTCTTTCCGCACCCTGGAGAGCGGACGCGCCGTGGCCTTTATGATGGATGATGCCCTGCTGGCTGGCGAACGCGCCAAGGCGAAGAAACCGGATAATTGGGAAATCGTCGGCGCCCCGCAGTCGAAGGAAGCCTATGGCTGCATGCTGCGGAAGGACGATCCGACGTTCAAGGCGCTGGTTGATGAAACCGTCGCCCAGGCTCAGACCTCTGGCGAAGCGGAGAAGTGGTTTGACAAATGGTTCAAAAACCCGATTCCGCCAAAAAATCTTAACCTCAACTTCGAGCTGTCGGACGACATGAAAGCGCTGTTCAAATCACCTAATGACAAAGCACTGAACTAATTATAACAACCAGGGGCGGGATATCCTGCCCTCCCGATGATTGTCACAGCACGGACAGACTATACGGCGGCTGGTCGTTCCCCAGCCGCCGCGAATACCGAAACAAGCTGGACAACCGTCTTCGAGGGTAGCACTGGCTACCCTTTTTTTTCCAGGAGTCATGTATGTCAATAGACTGGAACTGGGGGATATTCCTGCAACAGGCCCCCTTCGGCAACACTACCTACCTGGGCTGGCTGTGGAGCGGTTTTCAAATCACCGTTGCCCTCTCCATCTCGGCCTGGATCATCGCTTTTCTCGTCGGCTCACTGTTCGGCATTTTACGCACGGTACCCAATCGCTTCCTCTCGGGCATTGGCACCTGCTATGTCGAACTGTTTCGCAACGTGCCGCTGATCGTGCAGTTCTTTACCTGGTACCTGGTGGTGCCGGAGTTCCTGCCGGAAAATATCGGCATGTGGTTTAAATCGGAGCTGGACCCAAACATTCAATTCTTTGTCTCCTCCATGCTGTGCCTGGGTCTGTTTACCGCCGCTCGCGTCTGCGAGCAGGTACGCGCCGCCATCCAGTCGCTGCCGCGCGGGCAGAAGAACGCCGGCCTGGCGATGGGCCTGACCCTGCCGCAAACCTACCGCTACGTGCTGCTGCCGAACGCCTACCGCGTTATTGTGCCGCCGATGACCTCGGAGATGATGAACCTGGTGAAAAACTCGGCCATCGCCTCCACCATCGGTCTGGCCGATATGGCCGCGCAGGCGGGCAAACTGCTGGACTACTCCGCTCATGCCTGGGAGTCTTTTACCGCCATCACCCTGGCCTATGTTTTCATCAACGCGGTGATTATGCTGATTATGTATGTGGTCGAGCGTAAGGTTCGCCTGCCTGGCAATATGGGAGGCAAATAATGTACGATTTTGACTGGAGTTCGATCGTTCCCTCCATGCCCTATCTGCTGGCAGGGCTGGTGATCACCCTGAAGATTACGGTGATCGCCATCGTGGTCGGCATCGTCTGGGGCACCCTGCTGGCGGTTATGCGCCTGTCCAGCTTTCTGCCGCTGGCCTGGTTTGCTAAATCCTACGTCAACGTATTCCGTTCAATCCCACTGGTGATGGTCCTGCTGTGGTTCTACCTGATTGTCCCGGGCTTCCTGCAGAACGTGCTGGGACTGTCGCCGAAAACGGATATTCGCCTGATCTCGGCGATGGTGGCGTTTTCGATGTTCGAAGCCGCCTACTATTCAGAGATTATCCGCGCCGGCATTCAGAGCATCTCCCGCGGCCAGTCCAGCGCCGCGCTGGCGTTGGGGATGACTCACTGGCAGTCAATGCGGCTGGTGATCCTGCCGCAGGCCTTCCGCGCCATGGTGCCGCTGCTGCTAACCCAGGGGATCGTCCTGTTCCAGGATACCTCGCTGGTGTATGTATTGAGTCTCGCCGACTTCTTCCGTACCGCCTCCACCATTGGCGAGCGTGACGGAACCCAGGTCGAAATGATCCTGTTCGCGGGCGGCGTCTATTTTGTGATTAGCCTCAGCGCCTCGCTGTTGGTCAGCTGGTTGAAGAAAAGGACTGTGTAATGATTACCCTGAAAAACGTTTCAAAATGGTATGGTCACTTTCAGGTGCTGACCGATTGCTCCACGGAAGTGAAAAAAGGCGAAGTCGTGGTGGTCTGCGGGCCGTCAGGCTCCGGTAAATCCACGCTGATTAAGACTGTGAACGGCCTTGAGCCGGTACAGCAGGGGCAGATTATTGTCGATGGCACCGTGGTTAACGATAAAAAGACCAACCTGGCTAAACTGCGCTCGCACGTCGGCATGGTGTTTCAGCATTTTGAACTGTTCCCGCATCTGTCGATTATCGACAACCTGACGCTGGCGCAGGTCAAAGTGCTTAACCGCGATAAAGCCTCAGCGCGCAAGAAAGGCCTCAAGTTGCTGGAGCGCGTTGGCCTGGCGGCGCATGCGGAAAAATACCCGGCGCAACTCTCCGGCGGCCAGCAGCAGCGCGTCGCCATTGCCCGAGCCCTGTGTATGGACCCGATCGCCATGCTGTTTGATGAGCCCACCTCAGCGCTTGACCCGGAGATGATTAACGAGGTGCTGGACGTTATGGTCGAACTGGCCAACGAGGGGATGACCATGATGGTCGTGACCCATGAGATGGGCTTTGCCCGCAAGGTGGCGAACCGGGTGATCTTTATGGATGAAGGGAAGATTGTCGAGGATGCCGATAAAGAGGCTTTCTTTGCCAATCCGCAATCCGAGCGTGCCAAAGATTTCCTCGCCAAAATACTTCATTAATGTTTTTTCTCTGCGCATACCGCCCGGTATGCGCAGTTAATCTTTTCCGCCATATTATTCGCCAATGTTATTTATGCGGTAGATGATCGCTACTATCATTTACGTACCCAATAAACCTGGGCGATAAAAGCTGAACTTATTTATTAAATCGATCAATTCATAAAGAATTCAATAATGAATTCGTGGACCGGCATTGCCACCGCCGCTAGCATATAACGCCTCGTAACAGGTTCGTCGCACGATTATTTTATTAATTGAATATAATATTCTTGCCTGACCTCGCCTGCGCCGAAATAAAGGCCATCAATATTCTCTGCCGCTCGCAGAATAATGGATGCGCCACCAAACCAATGAAACAAATGGATATTGCTTCATGTTAATTCGATCTCGCACGCTCACCGGGCTGCTGTTTATCACGCTGGCGGGCACCTCAGCCGCCGGGGCCGCGCCATTGGCCTCTTCTACTCACCAGACGGAGCAGGATAAAGCCCGCCAGGAAGCGCTGGCGCCGCAGCAACAGGATTTTCAGTCTTCACAACAGCGCGTGGCGCCGCAGGGTATCCCTTTTCCTGAGGAAACGCATTGCAAATTGATCAACCGGGTCGATATCGACTCCGATAACCAGGCGCTCACCCGGAAATTACTGGCGAAAACCGCGCGGCAGGCGCAGGGACGCTGTCTGGGTAGCGAAGGCATTCGCCTGCTGGCCTATACCTTGCAAAATGAGCTGATCGCGCAAGGCTACATCACCTCGCTGATTGATGTGCCCTCCCAGTCGCTGGAGCACGTCATACTCAGGTTCACGCTGCACTATGGCAAAGTGGGCGCTATCGACTATGCCGACGGCTCGGACACCACCCGCCTGTGGAATTCCCTACCCACCTCTTCCGGTACTATCCTGCGCTTAAGCGACCTTGAGCAAGGGATGGCCAACCTGCAGCGTCTGCCCGGCGCCACCGCGCACATGAAACTGCTGCCGGGCCAGCACGAGGGAGAAAGCGATATCCAGATCGCCCGCAGCCTGGCGAAAAAATGGCAGCTTGGCGCCTGGCTTGACGACGCCGGCAGCAAAGCCAGCGGACGCTACCAGGCCGGCGGGGCCCTCTATCTCTATGACCTGACCACCCTCAACGATATCCTGTACCTTTCCGGCGGGGGCGATATTGAATTCAATCAGCATAACGACGGCAACCACAACGGCAGCCTGTATTACTCCATTCCCTTTGGCTACTGGACACTAAGCGCCTACGGGGCATACAGCCAGTATCGTCAGCAGTTTAACGGCAACTGGTCGACGATGGATTATAAGAGTAAAAATCGCTACTACAGCGCCACGCTGAGTCGTCTGCTCTCCCACACCCGGCAGCAAAAAACCACCGCTGACCTGCGGATCGCCAAGAGCACCTCGCATTATTACTTCGGCGGCAGTGAGCTACTGGTGATGCGCAAGCAGAACCCCTCATGGGAATTCACCCTCAACCACCAGCACTACTTTAACAAAAAGATTGTTGATGCCAGCATCGGCATCCAGCGCAGCCTGCCGTGGCTCAGCTCGACAGCAACGCCGGAAGAGCAGGCCGGGCTGTATAGCCCGCTGTCGCGGATTGTGCATGGTAATCTGCAGGCAATGATGAAATTTGACGCCACCGGCGACAAATTTACCTGGGCTCCCCGCCTCAGCGCCCAGTTCAGCCCGGACAAACTCGCTTCCGATAATAAATTCAATATTGGTAGTCGCTGGAGCGTGCGCGGTTTTGACGGTGAAAACAGCCTGTCCGGCAATCAGGGATGGTACTGGCGCAACGATTTTATCTGGGATCTGGCCACCCACGAGCGGCAATTCTATTTGGGCGCGGATATAGGCCGTCTTATCGGTGCCGATCTATATCAAAAAGGCAAAGTGCTCTCCGGCGCCGTCAGCGGGCTGCGCGGTCAGCTATGGTCAACGCAGTACGATCTGTTTATTAGTACCCCGCTGAGTAAACCGGATAAGTTTCATAGCGACGCCCTGAATATGGGCTTTTCATTACAGTGGAGGTATTAATTCGCACATTATTGACTCGTCATATTTACATTATTTATTAATCATTATTTAAAGGAATAAAGAAAATGTTTAAGTTTAAGGCTTCTTATGTCGCACTGGCGGCAGTATTAACCTCGTCGGTAGTTTATGCCGACCCCACAAGCTATACGCACTCTTCCGGCGCCACGGTTATCGATATTGAAAAGCCGAACGCCGCCGGTGTCTCCCATAACCTGTACCGCGACTTCAACGTCGGCGCCAATGGCACCATCCTCAATAACAGCGGCGATGATGTCAGCCACAGCACATTTGGCAATATCGCCCGCAACAATAATCTGACCGCCGGCAGCGCTTCGGTGATTTTGAACGAGGTGACCTCCAAAAACGCCAGTAGCCTGAAGGGCTTTATCGAAGTCAACGGTCAGAAAGCGGATGTGGTAATCGCCAACCCGAACGGCATCACCTGTTCCGGCTGTAGCTTTGTTAATACCAACAAGGCTATCCTGACCACCGGCAAGGTTAATATGACCGACGATGGCGCCATCGGCAGCTATACCGTAACGGGAGGCACCCTCACCATCGGCGAAAATGGCATGAACGCCGCCAACGGCTACGCGGTTCTGCTCGCCGACGCGATTAAGATTAACGGTAAAGTGCAGGCCAACAACGCCCTGGTCAGCGCAGGTCGCTTCACCATGGATAACAGCTCTGGCTCGGTGACCTCCGCCGGTAAAAAGGCCACCCTGATCCAGATGACGGTTAACCCGCAGTACAGCATCGACGTCAGCAGCCTTGGCGGCATTGAGGCCAACAGCATCAGCATGGTCGGCAATAACATCGGCTTTGGCGTACGTAATAAGGGTTCTATTATCTCCAACGGCACGCTGATGCTCACCAGCAACGGTAATTTACTGAACAAAGGGTCAATAACGGGCAAAGGTTTGCTGAGCCAGGTTTCCACCGTCACGGGCATCACCAATGACGGTAGCATCGCCGGCGCCTATTATTTAATGCTCTCCAGTGGCGATTATATCGTTAACACCGGTTCTCTCTCCGGCGGCCAGCTGATTGCCACCGCTAACGGCAACATCACCAACGGCGACTCAGGCACGATGACCGGCACCAGTGGATTAAGCCTGACCAGCGGCGGGAAAATCCGCAACGAAGAAAAAGCCTCCCTGCTGTCAAATAACCAGATTGCCGCCACGGCAATCGGTGATTTCCTCAATGAAGGCAAAATCAGCGCCAAACACACCAGCCTGACGTTTGTCGGCGACAGCTTTAAAAACACCGGCAATATTAACTCTACTGGCCAAACCACCATTCAGTCGCTTACACAGGACGGCAGCGCCAATACGGGCGAGATCTATAACCTCGGCAATATCACCGGCGAAAATATCAATCTGCAGACCAATGGCACGCTGGCGCAAAGCAGCAGTGGTCGTATTGAGGCAACCAACGCCATTACCGCCCACAGCTACTGGCTGAACCAAAATGGTTATATGAATGCCGCCGATATCACCACCGATCACGGCGTAGTGAATAATTATGGCAATATTACTGCCAAAAATATTTCAATCACGACCTACTCAGATATCACCAACGAAGGGCAGATCAGCAGCACCGGCGACCTGATCTTAAATACCAAAAATAAAGGCGCGATCTACAATTATTCAACCCTCAGCGCGGGCGGCAACATGACGTTAACTGCCACCAAAGTGGTCAATGGTGGTAAAAGTTGCGGCATACTGGGCCTGGCGAAATGCGGCGTCGGGACGTTAACTGCTGACAAGCTGGTACTGAACTCATCGCAGAAATATGTTAGCGACATGGGTGGAAAACAGTATTTCAAGAGCACCGAAGTCAACACGGTGAAATAAGACAAACCACGATGCGCGAAGCCTCGCGCATCGTTTTTCGCACGCTTAGGGCTCGAAGGGCCGACGCTGGAACTGATCGTGGCCACATTTTGGACAGCGCGGCAGCACGTCCGGGGTGTATACCGCCAGGTGATAGTGGCACTTCTCGCAGACCAGGTTGCCCAGACCGACCACTTCTCCGCTGTGGTACACGCCGTGATGATTCAGATCCTGAAAGACTTCCCGCCACTCGAGCTGGGTTTTGTCGGTGATATCAGCCAGCTCCTGCCACAGGCTCTCTTTGATCACCCGCATAAACACGCTGTCGCTCTCGTCTTCGTGACTCTCTTCGTAGCTGCGGGCAAACTCCTCGAGGTCGCGTTTGACCGCCGCAATCACCGACTCGATCTCGCTCTGCGTCAGATCGCCGGCGCGGACGATTTTTTCCCGCGCCTGCGTCACCAGTGCGTCGATATCACGTTCGCCATTGCGCAGGCGTTCGCTCAGTGACGCGACCAGTTCACGGTAATATTGAGCAACCTTGTTCATCATTTCGCCTCCGGTGGGGTTAACGTCTTCTGATAATAGACCTTATTCCTCTCCCGCTGTGTCTGACAAGCCACAGAGTCGCGAAATAATCTGCGCAGCTTTTGCCGATGTTGATGTGCGAAAAGCTGTTTTGACGTGGGCGTTTGGGCTATGCTATGCCGATCTGAAATAACACATCCATTGGCTACACTTTGTAGCTGTATTGAAAACAGGACCACTGGCTGCCATGCAAGAGCAATACCGCCCGGAAGAGATAGAATCCAAAGTACAGCTTCATTGGGATGAGAAGCGCACATTTGAAGTAACCGAAGACGAGAGCAAAGAGAAGTATTACTGCCTGTCTATGCTTCCCTATCCTTCTGGTCGACTACACATGGGCCACGTACGTAACTACACCATCGGTGACGTGATCGCCCGCTACCAGCGTATGCTGGGCAAAAACGTCCTGCAGCCGATCGGCTGGGATGCGTTCGGTCTGCCGGCAGAAGGGGCGGCGGTGAAAAACAACACCGCGCCAGCGCCGTGGACCTACGACAACATCGCCTACATGAAAAACCAGCTCAAAATGCTGGGCTTCGGCTATGACTGGAGCCGCGAGCTGGCGACCTGCACCCCGGAATACTACCGCTGGGAGCAGAAGTTCTTCACCGAGCTGTACAAAAAAGGCCTGGTGTACAAAAAAACCTCCGCAGTGAACTGGTGCCCGAATGACCAGACCGTGCTTGCCAACGAACAGGTTATCGACGGCTGCTGCTGGCGCTGCGATACCAAGGTCGAGCGTAAAGAGATCCCGCAGTGGTTTATTAAAATCACCGCCTACGCCGATGAACTGCTGAACGATCTGGATAAGCTGGACCACTGGCCGGACACCGTGAAGACCATGCAGCGCAACTGGATCGGCCGTTCGGAAGGGGTAGAAATCTCCTTTGACGTCAACGACTACGCTGACAAACTGACTGTCTACACCACCCGTCCGGACACCTTTATGGGTTGTACCTACCTGGCGGTAGCTGCGGGTCATCCGCTGGCGCAGAAAGCGGCGGAAAATAATCCTGAACTGGCGGCCTTTATTGACGAATGCCGTAACACCAAAGTTGCCGAAGCTGAAATGGCGACGATGGAGAAAAAAGGCGTCGATACTGGCTTTAAAGCGGTTCACCCATTAACGGGCGAAGAAATTCCCGTTTGGGCAGCAAACTTCGTATTGATGGAGTACGGCACGGGCGCAGTTATGGCGGTACCGGGGCACGACCAGCGCGACTACGAGTTTGCCTCTAAATACGGCCTGAACATCAAACCGGTTATCCTGGCAGCTGACGGCTCTGAGCCAGATCTTTCTCAGCAAGCCCTAACTGAAAAAGGCGTGCTGTTCAACTCTGGCGAGTTCAACGGTCTTGACCATGAAGCGGCCTTCAACGCCATCGCCGATAAACTGACTGCGATGGGCGTTGGCGAGCGTAAAGTGAACTACCGCCTGCGCGACTGGGGTGTTTCCCGTCAGCGTTACTGGGGCGCGCCGATTCCGATGGTGACGCTGGAAGACGGTACCGTAATGCCGACCCCGGACGACCAGCTGCCGGTGATCCTGCCGGAAGATGTGGTAATGGACGGCATTACCAGCCCGATTAAAGCAGATCCGGAGTGGGCGAAAACTACCGTTAACGGTATGCCAGCACTGCGTGAAACCGACACTTTCGACACCTTTATGGAGTCCTCCTGGTACTATGCGCGCTACACTTGCCCGCAGTACAAAGAAGGTATGCTGGATTCCGAAGCGGCTAACTACTGGCTGCCGGTGGATATCTACATTGGTGGTATTG
>OGCP01000795.1_pt1 | contig 11146 bp, 6 predicted proteins | sample 1570191 | NCBI WGS metagenome assembly OGCP01 (sample SAMEA2582180, study PRJEB24529) | metagenome | biome: Human gut stool | place: China | collected 2011
TCGCGACCCTAACCTTGGCAAGGTTATGCTCTACCAACTGAGCTATTTCCGCATTCTGTAATTAGCACAAGCGATTTTTCGATTGCGAGTGCAAAGGTAATGCTTTTTCCGAAACTACCAAAACATTATAATACTTTTTTCATCAAAAGCTATTATATTGTCTTTTTCAACCCCATTTTGAAGCAATTACACAAGCTTCTTTTCCTCCAAAAACAAGATTCAGGGAAAGTAGAAAAAAACTTCAGCATATTTAAGGAAAAACATCTCGATATTTTTTTATTTTTTGTACAAAAGCCAGCAACCTTTGTACGATTTTTTTTGAAGGATAACGACAGCTATCCCAACCGTCAGGCATCTTCAATAAAAAACGTCCGCACAAGCCTGTTCGAAGGTGTACGGACGCTATGACTTACAATCAGAAGTAACTTATAATCAACACATTCTATCGCGATAATCTTCATAACGGAAGGTTTTATACACCTCCAGTTCTCCATCAGTGTGGAGCAAAGCAACAGAAGGATGATGAATTCCATTAAACATGTTTGTCTTCACCATCGTATAATGAATCATATCTTCGAATATGATGCGTTCGCCTATCTGCAATTCATGATCGAACTTCCAACTGCCCATATAGTCACCACTCAAGCAGCTGTTTCCGCCCAAACGATAAACATGGTCCTCACGAGCAGCAGTCTTCACAGCATCAGGCGGAAGGGTTTCGGCATTGCGCACCTTAGGCTGATAAGGCATTTCCAGACAGTCGGGCATGTGACAGGTAAAGCTCACGTCAAGAATAGCCGTACGTATACCTCTGCTCTCTACCACATCGACAACCGATGCTACCAGCGGTCCGGTCTGCCAGGTAAAGGCTGATCCCGGTTCCAGAATAATCTGAAGATTCGGATAGCGTTCACGCAAACCTTTCAACAGTCCGATAAGGTGTTCCACATCGTAGTCTTTACGTGTCATCAGGTGTCCCCCACCCAAATTCAGCCATTTCAATTGAGGGAACCAGCGAGAGAACTTTTCTTCAATGTGTTTCAGTGTACGTTCCAGCTCATACGAACTCGACTCACAATGACAATGACAATGAAAGCCTTCAATTCCTTCGGGCAAACGGTCGGGAAGCAAATCGGCAGTCACACCGAAACGGGTTCCGGGAGCACAAGGATTATAAAGTTCTACTTCCACTTCCGAATACTCTGGATTCACACGAATACCACAAGATACATGTTCCGGATAAGCCTTTGCCTGCGGATAAAAACGCTCGAACTGCGACAGCGAATTGAACGTAATATGACTGCTATACTTCAGAAAAGCAGGAAAATTGGTCTCTGTATAAGCAGGAGAATACGTATGAGCCTTGCTGCCAAACTCTTCGAAAGCCAGTCTGGCTTCGTATTCAGAACTTGCTGTTGTGTAATGAATATATTCACGGAATATCGGAAACGATTTCCACATGGCAAAAGCCTTGAAAGCAAGAATAATTTCCACACCGGCACGTTCTGCCACACTTTTTATCAGACTCAGGTTCTTTCTGAGCAAATCTTCTTCCATAACATAACAGGGAGAAGGAACTTTTGTTACATCCAACATATATTTATCAATCTTTATTCTATTATTTTAAACCGTGCAAACTTCAGCAGCAACTGCTTTTCTCCCGCATTACGGAAGCGTACCGTTGCCTTACAGTTATCTCCACTTCCTTCAACTTTAATAATCTCGCCTATACCGAAACGTTCGTGTTCTATCTGCTTTCCGGCACAAACTCCATTTACAGCAGGAGAAGAAGCAGAAGTTCCGACAGAAGTTTCCGCCGCAGGGATTCTACGCAGTACACGTGGAGCAGCCGGCTTGACGAAGCGACGAGGTTCTTCGGGAATTTCACCTCCATCAAACATCGACGGCGAATTACCAGATATATACCGCGGAGTGTCCGAATCCATTTCACGGCGAAAACGCTTCGCCCCCTCTTCTACCTTTCGGGAAACGATATCCTCCTGAGGCAGGTTCAAATATCTGGCATCTATATCTTTTAAGAAACGACTGGGATTACTGAATTCCACCTTACCGTATTTAAAACGAGTCTTGGCAAACGACAGAAAACAGTGTTCTTCCGCACGGGTAATAGCTACATAAAACAACCGGCGTTCTTCCTCAAGCTGCTTGTATGAATCGCCAGCCATCGGACTAGGAAACAAATTTTCCTCCAAGCCTACAACAAAAACATTCTTAAACTCCAGTCCCTTTGCCGAATGAATGGTCATCAATGTCACCTTGGGTGCATCATCAGCCCCTTCACTGTCCTGATCAGTAAGCAACGACACTTCCGACAAATAATCAGTAAGCAGGATATGCGTATTGCCTTCTTCTTCCCGACCGGCACAGAAATCGTGCATACCGTTTATCAATTCTTCAATGTTTTCCTGCCGGCTCAAATTCTCAGGCGAACGGTCCTGATAAATATCATTGATGATACCCGACTGACGGACAATGTCTTTTCCCAACTCGTAGGCTCCGGTATGCGAAACCGCTTCTACAAATCCGGCAATCAAATCACGGAATGCCTGCAATTTGGTGTGAGTGCCTTTCGTCAAAGATACTCCATAAGTCAGCGGTTCGTTCAACACCTTCCACAAGCTTACTCTATGCACATTGGCTGCATCAATAATCTTATTTAATGTAGTATTGCCTATCCCCCTTGCCGGATAATTGATAACACGCTTGAAAGCCTCCTCATCATTCGGATTGACAGCCAAGCGGAAATAAGCTATCACATCTTTTATTTCCTTACGCTGATAGAAAGACAAGCCTCCGTAAATACGGTAAGGAACTCCCCTCTTGCGTAATGCCTCTTCGAAGATACGGCTTTGGGCATTCGTACGATACAATACAGCAAATTCATCGTATGAATATCCTTTTTTGGTCCGGAGCTGGGCTATCTTGTTTGCAACAATCTCCCCTTCTTCCACATCGCTGTAAGCATTGAATACCGTAATAGGTTCTCCCTTATCGTTTTCAGAGAAAACTTCCTTACGTATCTGCTCCCTGTTTTTCTCTATAAGACTGTTTGCCGCCTTGACAATGGTCTGCGTAGAACGATAATTCTGTTCCAGCTTAAACAAGCGGGCATCCTTATATAAACTTGTAAACTTCAGAATATTGTCGATGTTCGCTCCGCGGAAAGAGTAAATCCTCTGCGCATCATCACCTACAACACAGACATGGCGATATTTTTCTGTAAGTTGCAGTACAATGCAATGTTGTGCATAGTTAGTATCCTGATACTCATCTACCAAAACATAGCGGAAGCGAGAAGCATACTTGTCACACAGTTCCGGATGTGTCTGAAACAATATATAGGTGTAAACTAGCAAGTCGTCAAAATCCATGGCATCACTCTGCCGGCAACGCTCCCAGTATCTCCGGTAAATATCGCGCACAGCCGGTATTTTAGCAGCCTGGTCATTTTCATAAAGTTCACGACTGGCAGCATAGGCATCGGGAAGCATCAGATGATTTTTGGCATTACTGATACGCGACTGTACCACTCCCGGCTTATACACTTTATCGTCCAGCTGCATTTCTTTGATAATGGCCTTGATCAGACTTTTCGAATCGGCGGCATCATAAATAGTAAAATTTGCAGAAAAACCAATGGCAGCCGCTTCCGTACGCAAAATACGTGAAAAGATAGAATGGAAAGTCCCCATCCATAAGTATCGCGCACGTTCCGCTCCTACCCGACGCGCAATACGTTCCTTCATCTCACGTGCAGCCTTATTGGTAAAAGTCAGAGCAAGAATAGACCACGGCTCATAACCGTTATCCAGCAGATAAGCTATCTTATAAGTCAGCACACGGGTTTTTCCCGATCCGGCTCCTGCAATAACAAGAGAAGGACCATCATTGTATAACACCGCAGCACGCTGACTTTCATTCAGTTCATTCAAGTAATCTGTCATACAGGTTAAAATATTTCAGGCACAAAGATAGCACAAATCCAGCAGTGTTCTAATACATTTCCAAGCTACGCCTAAACAATTTTTCCAAACTCGAATATTTATTATAAAATCCCCAAAGCTTACTGCTACAGTAAAAACACGAAAAGAGGAAGTTCCCCGGCATTTTATCCGGTAGAACCTCCTTCTCTCTCTACAGTCTCGATTATATAATATACCTTACTGAAAACCGAAAACCATCTTCTAAATTAAAGGTTTGGATTTTTAGCCGAATCAGTATCTGGATAAGGCATATATACCATCTTATCATTCCATGAGCCGCTTACTTCTACACCTTCTTTCACCTTTACTCCCGGCACTATTTCAATTTCAGGATTGCCCTGACGTTCTTCAAACGTTTTCTGTAGAAGTTTCATACGGAACTGGTCTGCCCGGCGAGTTACCATAGCAACCCAATAACCAGCAACTTCCCATCCATGTCCCTCTAAAGCAGCCTCAGCAAGCTGTGAAGCATTCATTGCATCAATATTTACTCCATTTATAACTTGCCATTTTCCATCATCTTCATACGTTTTTTCCTTTGTTCCATAGGTATCACCTACCATTCCACGCTTACGCACGTCTTTCAGACATTGTTTTGCCAATGACAAATCGCTTTCTCCCGCACGGGCAGCAGCTTCTGCGTACCACAGTTTCACTTCTGCATAGCGTATCAGACGATGACGATGCCCATTACACATATTCTGACTTGCAGGCAACGTATAATCATACGGAGCATCAATATTAGTCTTTGTCGACGGTTCCCAGTTTACAGAAAAGACGCTGAACATCGGATGACATTCCGGAATCACCCAACCGTCTTCTGATTTGTCATACCAGTTATGCAGTTCATACCCGTTTCCATCTTTATTAGGTTTCAGAATCTGTGGGTCATAAGTGGCATCCTTGCGAGGACCTTCCGGAAATTTCTGCCAGAAACGGATTTCTCCCCATGCATCTCCCCATCCACCAAGTGATTCAAACTGATCACATGAAGTAAGTTGGGAATCTTGCACCCAGTCTACATTTGGAGAATAATTAATTCCAAGAATGGTTTCCTTATTATAGTTATTACTCATGGCATATACATCGTAAAAATTCTCATCCATACGAATATCATATATTCCATTACGTTCACCTTCTATCACCTTCTTGGCTTCATCGGCTGCTTTTTTATAATAAGCAGTTCCTTTCCCTAAAGGCCATCCGGCCATAGCCATATACACAGCAGCACGCGTAGCCTCTACTGCTTGTTTGGTTACATATACATTTACACCATTCAAAAAAGCCGGTGCATTCTTATAACTTGCGGGTAGTCCTTCACATTCATCCGAAGTAAGGTCGGCTACAATTTGCTCGTACACCTGTTCTACACTGCTAGGTTTCATAGTGAAATCATCGTTTTCATTGGTCAGTGTCAATGGAATATCTCCGAAAAGGCGTACCAACGTAAAATAAGCATAAGCACGCCAGAACTTAGCCTGACCTATAGCCTGATTCAGCGATGCAGCATCAGTAGGAGTTTTCGAAGCGTTCTGTATAATAAAATTAGCAGCTTTTATAATTGCATAATGGTCGGACCAGCAATCTTTTACTCCTTTATTAGAGTTCACTGGAGCAAAACGGTCAATTTCTGCAGCGACCTGCTTGTTACTTCCCGGATTGGTCGTAATATCATCTCCCTGCCACTGAGGATACTGAGGATTGGTACGAGTTTGTGAATAATTTACTTTACTGTACAACGAATATACACTCATATCCAGTTCTTCCTGTGTACTGAAATAACCTTCTGGAGTAAGTTTTCCCTGAGGATTTTCCTGAAGCAAGTCCGAACAGGAAACAGTTATCAATGAAGCTGCCATGATACAGCCCAGAAATATCTTTGTTTTCATATCATATCAATTTGATTAAAGGTTAAAAGTTCATGCGCACACCGAAGGTAAAAGTACGAGGAGTAGGATAAGCTCCCATATCAATACCTGCATCCACATCCACATTATCATTAGAGAAAGTTGTTCCAACCGGATCCATACCCTTATAACCGGTAATAGTAAAGAGATTCTGGCAGCTTAGTGTCAAACGGATATCGGCAAACTTTGTTACTTTTTTCGACAGATTATACGATAAACTGATATTTTCCAGTCTTACATAGCTAGCATCTTCAACCCACTTGGTAGATACAGCCTGATAATTATTTCCAGCCACCTTCAGCCCCGGATATATAGCCGACTGTCCCACCTTATCAAAATTATCAGTATAAGCCTCACGTAATGTAATAAAACGAGAATCGCCTACCATTGAAGCCATTGTAAAACGTGCCAGATTCAATCTGTCAGCTCCGAAGGCTCCGTTGAAGAATAAGTTAAGATTCCAATTTTTGTAAGTCAATGTATTATTCCATCCTACAGTAAAGTCAGGAGTTGCCTTTCCGATAACCCGACGATCGGATCCATCAATTGTTCCGCTATTATCCATATCCTGATAAGTATCCTTACCAGATTCATCAAGCCCTGTCCAGATATAACCATAGAAAGATCCGATTGCATATCCCGGCTTAATGATACTAGCCTCATCCACCATACCTGAAGCCGGCTTTGAGCCGAAGAAATAATCGTTTTCACCTCCAGCAAGTTTTTCTACACGATTCTTCAGATAAGTTCCGTTTACAGTTGTCGACCAGGTAAAATTCTTATGCTGAATCAAATGTGCAGTCAGTGATATATCTACACCTCGGTTACTGATTTCTCCATCATTCACCCAATAACTTGCACCACCTTTATAATTAGGCATTGTCTTTTTAAGCAAAGCATCGGTAGTGCGCTTATCAAAGTAATCGACACTCATTGACAAACGGTGATTGAACATTGAAAAATCCAGACCAACATCAAACTGGCGAGTCTTTTCCCATGTAAGTTCAGGAGTTGCAATATCATTAGCCCAATAACCGACATAGTCACTGCTTGTTCCAAAATTATATTTAGTCTGCGTCATCAGTCCTAAAGTAGAATACGGATCAATAGCCTGATTACCCACGATACCAAAACTAGCACGCAGTTTCAAGTCTTGTACAGCCTTGACATTCTTCATGAACTTTTCATTACTGATAGTCCAGGCAGCAGCTACAGAAGGAAAGAATCCCCATTTATTTTTAGAGAAGCGAGAAGAACCGTCAGCACGGAAAGTACCTGTCAGCTGATAACGGTCGTTATAATTATACATCACACGCGCTACTCCGGAAACCAGTGCCCAGTTCTGTATACCATTACTTACATCGCGGCTTTGAGCCATACTTGCATCCCACCAACCGACAGATTCCGTCAAAAGATTTTTTCCGGAAATATTCATCAGACGTTCCTCATACTTCGTTACTTCGTATACGGCAGTAGATGTCAGCGAGTGCTTATTCCACTTACCCATGTAAGTAAAGTTATTAGAACTCTGCAACATCATACGGTAGGTATCACTATTTCCCATGCTGTTCGACGGATTCACCCGTTTAGAAGAAAAACTGTATGATTTGGCATCGTAATAGTCAACACCGTTAGTTGTCGTAAAAGTCAGTCCTTTTGCAAGATTAAAACGCAAATCTACGTGTCCGGTAAACACATCAGTCATAGTTTCTCCACCTTGCAAACGCAAAATACCTACAGGATTGCTGGCTATGGAGTTAATAGGATCCTTCGCATAATTATTACCATCCATCATCTGCATAGTAGGAGAATAGTTCATGGCAATCCAGATCGGATTATCTTTTCCAGTAGCAAAAGATCCTCCTTTACGTATATTATGCGAAGCATTGACATCTGCCGTCACATGCAGCCATGGAGTAACTTGTGACGTAACATTAGCTTTAGCCTGATAGCGTTCATTCTTCGACTCTATTACAACTCCAGTCTGTCCCATATAGTTGCCGGACAAATAGAACTGAGTCTTATCATTACCTGACGATACCGCTACTTTATAATTCTGAGTAATACCTGTACGGAAAATTTCATCCTGCCAGTCTATTCCTGGATTCGTACCATTCAAATAAGCAGACATCTCATCTTGCGTTTTCTTTCCAGCATCGACCAAAGCCTGAGCATATTCACGTGAATTAAGCAAATCATAGCGTTTATATACATTTGCAACTCCAAACGAGGCATCCAAAGTTACTTGAGTAGCTCCAGCCAACCCTGTCTTAGTCGTAACCAATACAACACCGTTTGAACCACGAGAACCATAGATAGCTGTAGAAGAAGCATCTTTTAAGACTTGCATAGACTGTATATCCTCTGGATTAATGCCATCCAAACCACTTTCCCGTACAATACCATCCACTACATACAAAGGATCATTACTTTTATTAATAGAACCAGAACCGCGCACACGAATCTTTACGCTACCGCCTGGCACACCACTGTTTTCCACTTGTACACCAGAAACACGTCCTTGCAAAGCATCCGAAACCTGCGTTATAGGCTGATCCTTAAAGCTTTTATTATCAAGTACAGCAACCGCTCCTGCTACATCAGCCTTACGAACAGCTCCATAACCAATAACAACAACTTCATCCAAAGTTTCAGTATCTTCTTTCAGGACTATCTTTGCACCATTTTGATTTTTAGCCGAAACCTCCTGTGATACATAGCCTATATAAGAAAAAACTAAAACAGCATTCGGAGATGATAAGCTTAAAGAAAAGTTTCCTTCAAAATCCGTTATAGCACCATTTTCAGTACCTTTTTCTACTACATTTACTCCAATCAACGGATCACCATTTACATCGACAACAGTACCAGTAAATTCTGTAACTTACTGAGATGCAGAAACTTCAGTAACATTCGCAGCCATTGCTTCTGCTGCAGAACTAATTGCGACAAACAAACTAAGGGCAATGGGGACAGAGTGTAAAAGTCTCCTTGTCCAAGGAGAGTTCACCTCCCGACAAAATTGATTCTTTTTCATAAAAAAATTAAGGTTAACTATCAAAGTATTATTATCACCCGGATGCAATAATTAAATACAATAATTGACTTTAATAGGGTTAGTTAAAGTTTATTTTTGTTTTCCGCAAAGAAAGAATTTAATTTTAAAATTAGCAAGAATATCAGTAAAATATTTTCATTTTTAACCAATAAATAATGATAACATTTAGAAATATCCCGATAGTTTTATAATTCTTTTTCAAACAAGATCTTAACCTGCCTTCAAAATACTTTCAGAAGACCAAATAAAACACACAAGTAAAATAATTAATTGCATTTTATTATTGAAATATAAAGACTCGCTTGTCTCTCGAAACAAAAAAATCAGCCGAATTCTTTTCTATCGAATCCGGCTGATCTCTCATATAAAAAGCAATAATTAATTTTTAAAGCTATGAATCGGCGCAGGAATACGTCCCTTACGATTTACAAAAGCCTCACAGCTAAAACGGTTGACAGGCATCACAGGAGCATATCCCAGCAATCCACCAAACTCAACAGTATCACCAACCTCTTTACCCACTACAGGAATAATACGCACGGCGGTGGTTTTCTGGTTAATCATACCAATAGCTGTTTCATCGGCAATAATACCCGAAATAGTTGCAGCAGATGTAGTTCCTGGGATAGCAATCATATCCAAACCTACTGAACAAACACAAGTCATCGCCTCCAGTTTTTCCAAAGTTAAAGCACCGGCTTCTACCGCATTTATCATACCCTGATCTTCACTGACAGGAATAAATGCTCCACTTAGTCCTCCAACATACGATGAAGCCATTACTCCACCTTTCTTTACCTGATCGTTCAACAAAGCAAGAGCAGCTGTGGTTCCAGGTGCTCCCGGATGTTCCAAACCAATCTCCTGTAATATTTCGGCTACACTATCACCAATAGCCGGAGTTGGAGCAAGTGACAAATCAATGATACCGAAAGGAACGCCCAAACGGCGAGAAGCTTCCTGTGCAACCAGCTGTCCGACACGTGTAATCTTAAAGGCTGTACGCTTGATAGTTTCACAAAGTACCTCAAAACCTTCACCACGTACTTGTTCCAATGCGTATTTCACAACGCCCGGTCCGCTGACACCAACATTTATAATAGCATCGTCTTCCGATACTCCATGAAAAGCTCCTGCCATAAATGGATTATCATCGGGAGCATTACACAATACGACCAGTTTAGCACATCCCAAAGAATCACGCTCCTTAGTCAATTCCGCAGTCTCCTTGATTATTTCTCCCATAAGGCGAACAGCATCCATATTGATGCCTGTTTTAGTCGATCCCACATTCACTGAGCTGCAAATACGTTCCGTACAAGCCAAAGCCTTAGGAATAGAACGAATAAGCAATTCATCGCTTCGGGTCATGCCTTTCGAAACAATAGCAGAATATCCTCCGATAAAATTCACTCCCAATTCTTCTGCAACCCGGTCTAATGTCTGTGCTATCTTTACATAATCATCCGGAGTATGGCATGCAGTACCGCCAACCAATGCTATAGGAGTAATAGAAATACGTTTGTTTACGATAGGAATTCCATACTCCTTGGCAATATCCTCTCCCGTTTTTACCAGATTTTTAGCAAAGCGGGTCATCTTATTATATATATTCTGACAGAGAACATCCAGATTACTGTCGGCACAGTCCAACAAGTTTATTCCCATAGTAATGGTACGTACATCCAGATTTTCTTTCTCTATCATCTTATTGGTTTCGAGAACCTCGGATATATTAATCATAGCAATACTGTTTTTTAGATACGATGCATTTTATTGAATATTTCCTCACGCTGGCATTTCACCTGTACTCCGATTTCATTTCCGGCTTCTACCAGTTCAGTTACTATTTGCTCGAAAGGCTTTTCTATATTCGCCAGATCTACAATCATCATCATATTAAAATACTCCTGAACAATAGTCTGAGAAATATCCAATATGTTTACATTATTTTTAGCAAGATAAGAACATACCTTTGCTATGATACCCACTGTATCTCCACCTACTACAGTAATAATCGCCTTATTCATAATCAAGTTTTCTAAGTGTTATTAATTTTACAAAGATATGTATTTATTATCAAAAGCCACCTCTCTAAAAACTTTTTTTACCCAAATGCTTGCTTATTACAAAATTTTACGTACCTTTGCATCGCTTTTGAAAGGAAGCACTCTTAC
>OGCP01000797.1_pt1 | contig 11060 bp, 8 predicted proteins | sample 1570191 | NCBI WGS metagenome assembly OGCP01 (sample SAMEA2582180, study PRJEB24529) | metagenome | biome: Human gut stool | place: China | collected 2011
AGTAGGAATAGCTTGTGCTATGAAAAACGCTGGTATAGGAGTTGGATTACCAGATATAGGAAGATGTAGAATAACAATAGTTGATGGAGAGATAAGAGTAAGAACATCAGCTGCATGTATAGGTCAAGGAATTGCTACTGTATGTAAACAAATGGTTTGTGAAACAATTGGAGTAGATCCTAAATTAGTAGTAGTAGAAGGACCAGATACTCATGTAACTCCTAACTCAGGAACTACAACAGCATCTAGACAAACTGTATTTACAGGGGAAGCAACAAGACAAGCAGCATTAGCTCTTAAGAAAGAGTTAGAAACAAAAACTTTAGCTGAATTAGAAGGTTGGGACCACTATGCAGAATATTCTGGAATAACAGATAAGATGGGATGCGACAAACCAAATCCTGTAAGCCACGTAGCTTATGGATATGCAACTCAAGTAGTTGTATTAGATGAAGCTGGAAAAGTTACAAAAGTAGCAGCAGCTCATGATGTAGGAAAAGCTATTAACCCAAGAGCACTAGAAGGACAAATTGAAGGTGGAGTTGTAATGGGATTAGGATTTGCTTTAACTGAGGTTATGCCAATAGTTAAAGGAGTTCCTCAAGTCAAGTTTGGAACTTTAGGACTATTCAGAGCAACTAATGTACCTGAAATAGAAACTACAATAGTAGAGAAAAATAAAGCAGAATTAGCATATGGAGCAAAAGGAGTAGGAGAGATTACTGTTATTCCTACAGCACCAGCAGTTCAAAATGCTTACTATAAATATGATGGAGTATTTAGAACTTCATTACCTTTAGAAAAAACAGCATATAAAAAATAATTTGAGGAGTGATATAGATGAAAAAAGTAATTCACACAGAAAAAGCACCAGCAGCTTTAGGACCATATTCACAAGCTATAGAGGCTAATGGAATGTTATTTGTATCAGGACAAATTCCATTTGTTCCAGAAACAATGACATTAGTATCTGATGATGTAAAAGCTCAAACAAGACAATCATTAGAAAACGTAAAAGCAATAGTAGAAGCAGCTGGATATTCAATGAAAGATGTTGTAAAAGCAGGAGTATTTATTAAAGATATGAATGATTTTGCAGCAATCAACGAAGTATACAACGAGTATCTTGGAGATGTAAAACCAGCAAGAGCTTGTGTAGAAGTAGCAAGACTTCCAAAAGATGTAAAAGTTGAAATAGAAGTTATCGCTGTTAAATAGTTAAATTCAGATAAAAAGCTGAAGAGAATTTTCTCTTCAGCTTTTTATCTACATTGACCAGGCCGCAGTACTGGCTGCGCCAGCCCACAGGGACCGAGTAGTTGGTAACGTATTCCAGCCTATCGCGGAACTTCAGGTCGCCATACAGCGGCATGATGACGCGGGCGTCCACGCCGTCCTTGACCAGCGCTTTGGGCAGGGAGCCGGCCACATCGGCCAGACCGCCGGATTTTGCAAAGGGGGTTGCTTCCGAAGCAGCATACAGGATCTTCATAGGATTCGCTCCTTCCATGATACAGGCAGATGTTCGCGCTCCCCGCCGCCGTGAAAAGCGGCGCGAACCTTGCATACAAAAGAGCAGGCGGGGGCACACAGGTGCCCCCGCCCCTCTTTAAGAGGGGCTACCGGGGAGGGAGCCGCCCCTATGGGAGATTCTCAAACGGTTCAGACGATGTGGCTCTTCTGAACGTAAACGGGGAAGCTCTTGGTGCCGCTCAGCTTCTTCTCTGCGGTGATGCGGACATTCTTGTCCGTCACGACGCAGTCCAGCTCAGCGCCAGGCTCCACCACGGTGTCCTGCATCAGGACGCAGTTCTTGACGACGGCACCCTTCTTGACCTTGACGCCGCGGAACAGCACACAGTTCTCCACGGTGCCTTCGATGACGCAGCCGTCAGCCAGCAGAGAGTTGCTGACGCTGGAACCGGTGACGTAACGGGTGGGGTTATCGTCGCGGATCTTGGTGTAGATGGGGCTGCCCTTGGGGAACAGCGCTTCCAGATTGCGGTCATCGATCAGCTTCAGGTTCTCGTCAAAGTAGCTCTTCATGTCGCAGACATGAGCCACATAGCCGGTGTACTCCAGCGCATGGATGTTCAGGATGTTGACGTTGTGAGCCAGGATGTCGCGCTCGAAGTAGATGAGGCCGCGGGCGGTAGCGTCCTTGACCAGCTTGATGAGGGTCTGGCGCTCCATGACATAGATGTCCAGATCGAGGTTCTGCTTGCCGGGGCGGTAATCGTTGAACAGCAGCTCCGTCACACGGCCATCGGCATCGACGGTCAGGGTGTAGTTGTCGTTCTTGCGGCCCTCGGGGATCTCGGTCTTCTGGTAGGCCACGGTGACGTCTGCGCCGCTGGCCTGATGGGCAGCCAGCAGGGCGTTGAAGTCATAGTTGATGGCGATGTTGGCATCGCTCATGACCACATAGCGCTCCTTCTGGTTCTCGAGGAAGCTCAGGATGGAGCTCAGAGCCTCGACGCGGCCGGAGTAGATGCGCACGCCCTTCTCAGCGAAGGGAGGGACGATGTTCAGGCCGCCGTGACGGCGGGCCATATCCCACTCGCGGCCGGTGCCCAGATGATCCATCAGGGAGTGGTAGTTCTTGCGCACCACGACAGACACGTTGGAGATGCCGCAGTTGGCCATGCTGGACAGGACAAAGTCCACCATGCGGTAGCGGCCTGCGAAGGGGATCGAGGCCATTGCGCGCTCGGTCACCAGCTCAGGCACGGTGTTATCATAGCTGTTGGGGAAAATGATGCCCAACGCATTGTTGTTCTGGCTCAGCATACTTCCTCGCCCTCCTTGACGGAATCAAATACTTTGGCGCCCTCTTTGACGGTAGCGCCTGCGCCGATGGTCAGACCGGTGCCGACATGTGCGATGGGGCCGTCGCCGCCGACCTTTGCACCGGCACCGACCACAACGTCCTCTGCCAGGATGCAGCGCTTGACCACGGCACCTGCCTTGACGACCACGCCGTCCATCAGGACAGCGTCCTCAACGGTAGCGCCCTCTTCCACCACGACGCCTGCGCTCAGCACAGAGTGCTTGACGCAGCCGTAGATCTGGCAGCCCTCAGTGACCAGCGAATCCTGCACGAGCGCGCGGGGGCCGATCTTCTGGGCGGGCAGCACGGGGTTGCGGCTGTAGATCTTCCACTTCTCGTCGAAGATGTCGATGCCGGAGTTCTCGGGGTCCAGGACCTCCATGTTGGCTTCCCACAGGCTGTCGATGGTACCCACGTCACGCCAGTAGCCGTTGAAGTGGTACGCATACATCTTGCGGCCGTCGCGCAGCAGCGCGGGGATGATGTTCATGCCGAAGTCGTTCTTGGAGTTGGGGTCTGCCTCGTCCTCTTCCAGATACTTCTTGAGGATATCCCAGTTGAAGATGTAGATGCCCATGGAAGCCAGATTGGACTTCGGCACAGGGGGCTTCTCCTGGAACTCGGTGATCTTGTCGTCCTCGTCTGCGACCATCAGGCCGAAACGGGAAGCTTCCTTCCAGTCAACTTCCATGACGGCCACAGAGAACTCTGCGCCCTTCTCCTTGTGGAAGCGGAGGAAGTCGGCGTAATCCTGCTTGCAGATCTGGTCGCCGGACAGGATGATGACGTACTCCGGGTCATAGCTGTCGATGAAGCTGATGTTCTGGTAGATGGCGTTTGCAGTGCCTTTGTACCAGTCGGTACCCTTTGCCTGCTCATAAGGAGGCAGGGTATGGACGCCGCCGTACAGACGGTCCAGGTCCCAGGGCTGGCCGTTGCCGATGTACTCGTTCAGCTTCTGGGGCTGATACTGCGTTGCGATGCCAACGGTATCGATGTTGGAGTTGACGCAGTTGGACAGCGGGAAGTCCACGATACGGTATTTGCCGCCAAAGGACACCGCCGGTTTTGCCGTTTTCTGTGTCAGCGCGTACAAACGCGAGCCACGTCCGCCGGCAAGGATCATTGCCACGATTTCTTTTGCCATAGCTTTATTCTCCCCTTTAACATTTCCTGATATTTGGTGGAAATGGTTCAACAATGTTGGTTTGGCCCGGCCTTATTTTTCGGCCTTGTCCGCCTTCTTGGCGCAGGGCTTGCGGGCGGGCTTTTCAGCCGGCTCCGCTGCCTTTTCTGCCTTGGGCTTACGGCCCCGTTTTGCAGGAGCCTTTTCTTCCGCAGGTGCGGCTTCTGCTTTCGGTTTGCGTCCGCGCTTTGCGGGGGCTTTTTCCTCCGCAGGTGCAGCTTCTGCCTTGGGTTTGCGGCCGCGCTTTGCGGGTGCCTTTTCCTCAGCCTTTTTGGCCTTTGCGGTCTTGGAAGCCTTCTTGGGTGCAGCCTTTTCTGCTGCCTTCTCCTCGGCGGTCTTGCGGGTGCGCTTTGCAGGCACCTCGAAATAAAGCACGCTCATGGGAGGCAGAGTGATGGTGATGCTCTGCTCGAAGCCGTGGAGCGGCTTCTTCTTGGAGCGGACAGCCTTGTTGTGGACAGTGCCGGCACCGCCGAACGCCTCGTCGTCGCTGTTCAGGATCTCCTTGTAGGTGCCGGAGTTCGGTGCGCCCAGGGCGTAGCCCTCGCGCAGGACGGGGTTGAAGTTGCAGATGACAAGGATCTGCTTACCGGCGGCGTCCTTGCGCAGGAAGGCGATGACGCTCTGCTGCGAGTCGTCCGGCACGATCCACTGGAAGCCTTCCCAGCTGTAGTCGATCTGCCAGAAGGCGGGATGGTCCTTGTAGAACTTGTTCAGGGTCTTGACGTAGGTCTGCAGCTCGGTATGCTTGTCGTAGCCCAGCAGCATCCAGTCCAGAGACTTGGTCTCGTTCCACTCGGTGAACTGGCCGAACTCCTGACCCATGAACAGCAGCTTCTTGCCGGGGTGAGCCATCATGTAGCCAAAGAAGGTGCGCAGGTTTGCAAACTTGGCCTCATAGTCACCGGGCATCTTGTTGATGAGGCTGCCCTTGCCGTGGACGACTTCGTCGTGGCTGATGGGCAGCACGAAGTTCTCGCTGAAGGCGTAGAAGAAGCTGAACGTGACCTTGTTGTGGTTGCCCGAACGGAAGAGCGGGTCGGTCTTCATGTAGCTGAGCATATCGTTCATCCAGCCCATGTTCCACTTGAAATTGAAGCCCAGGCCGCCGTCGGAAGCGGGTTTCGTGACCATTGGCCACGCGGTGGACTCCTCTGCGATCATGTACTTGTGGGGGTGACGGCCCAGCACGGTGTTGTTCAGCTTGCGCAGGAAGGCGATGGCTTCAAGGTTCTCCTTGCCGCCGTTCTTGTTGGGCTCCCACTCGCCCTGCTTACGGTTGTAGTCCAGATAGAGCATGGAAGCCACAGCATCCACACGCAGGCCGTCGATGTGGTACTGCTCCAGCCAGTAGAGCGCGCTGGAGATCAGGAAGCTCTGCACCTCGCTGCGGCCAAAGTCGAACACCATGGTGCCCCACTCCTTGTGCTCGCCGCGCTTGGGGTTCGGGTCTTCGTAGCAGGCTTCGCCATCGAAGTTGTACAGGCCGAACTGGTCTTTCGGGAAGTGAGCCGGCACCCAGTCCATGATGACGCCGATGCCCGCCTCATGCATCTTGTCCACGAAAGCCATCAGGTCCTTCGGGGTGCCGTAGCGGCTGGTGGGGGCGAAATAGCCCGTCACCTGATAGCCCCAGCTGCCATCGAAGGGGTACTCCATGACGGGCAGCAGCTCCACGTGGGTGTAGCCCATCTCGGTGATGTACGGGATGAGCTCGTCGGCCAGCTCGGAGTAATTGTAGGGCAGGCCGCCCTCTTTCTGCTTCCAGCTGCCGGCGTGCATCTCGTAGATGTTCATGGGGCCGTTGATGACATCGGCCTTCTTCTGGGCGTTCTGCCACGCCTCGTCGTGCCAGACAAAGCCGTTCAGATCGTAGACCTTGCTGCCGTTCGAGGGGCGGGTCTCTGCGTGGAACGCATAGGGGTCAGCCTTGTAGACAAGGTCGCCCGCCCGGGTGGTCACGCAATATTTGTAAACGTCGTATTCCTTCATGCCCGGGATGAACAGCTCCCACACAGAGTCATTGTCCACCTTGCGCATCGGGTGGCTGCCCGGTTTCCAGCTATTGAAATCGCCTACTACGCTGATGGCCGTCGCGTGCGGTGCCCAGACGCGGAACACCACGCCTGTCTCCCCGGCCCGCTGCTCGATGTGTGCGCCAAAATAGCGGTACGCTTCACAGTTATTGCCCTGCTTGAACAAATACACCGGAAGGTCCGATGGATTGCTGTGGGTTTTTTCCTCAGTCGGTTTCATAAACAGCTCCTCCCCGCACAGGCCGCATGGGCAGTCCTGTGCCTTTTACTCTCTTATATTAAAGAATTTCGTCGGATTTTTCAAGAGTTTTCTTGTAGAATATACCATAATCTTTTCGTCGATATTTTTCTTATATATACAACATCCCTAATTTTAGACAAGAAATATCGGCAGACTTAACAGAATAAAGGCAAAAAAGAAACATCCGCCCCGAATTTTGCACATTTGGCAAAAAATCAGAGCGGATGTTTTTCCACTATTTTAACTTCAGTTTTTCAAAGGCGCATCAGCCCACGACATAGACGTTGACGTTGATGGCACCGTTGATGACAGACTCCGCATAGGTCTCATAGAACAGGTCCACGAGGATGCGGCCATCCTGCACGGCGATGCCGGTGTCGGTGGCTACCGCGTAGCCATAGACGAAGCTGCCGTCGGTGGAGGTGATATACAGCAGGGTGCCGTAGGGGATGACATCGGGGTCAACGGCCACGGTGCCGTAACCCAGACCCAGACCGGAAGAGCCCTTGCCCGACTTGGAATAATAGCCGGTGGCCTTGCCGGTAAGGACCTTGCTGTAGCTGGCGGGGGCGTTGGTGGTGCCGTCCGGGCCGGTCAGAGGCGAGACAGGCGCACCGGCGCCATAGGTCTTGACCACATGGTCGGTAGGCTCCACGGTGGTGGTCACATCGGTGACGACGCTGTTTTCCCGCTCGCCGTCCACCCAGCGCTCCCGGGTGGTGACGGTCTGCTGACCCTCAGAGCCATGCTGCAGGGTGGTGGCACGGTTGGTGTTGCGGAAGTAGAGGCTGGTGTAGACGTACTCCGTGTCGTAGGGGACAGCCTGCGTCTCCACCTTGTCCTGATACTCGACGCGGTGGACTTCGATCTTGCTGCCAGCCGTGACCATCGCGCTGAGGGCGGGCTCGGTGTAGTCGTCCCCCTCCAGAGTGATGCCGGCACGTTCCAGAGCATCGGCGACGGTACCCACCACCATCTTGACGGGGTACTCCTGGCCTTCAGCCTCAATGGTGACACTGAAGGCACGCTCGATGTTCAGGGATGCCAGACTGCCGGCAAAGGCAGTGTAATAGACTTCGTCTCCCTCCTCGGCCTCGATGCCGGAAAGGCTCATAACGCGGGCAGGGTCGCTCTCGGAAGTGAGGACCACCTGCCGCGCACCGTGGGAGTCTGTGACGTAGGTCAGCCGCAGATTCGCGGCGGTCACAGCCAGCGTGAACACGAGACACGCAGCCATGACGCAGAACGCCAGCACACGGGATGAGGCTGCACGGGTGCAGCCGGGCAATGCTTTCTTAAATTTGACGGAAGCGATACGAGACAACTCCTCTCTTTTCAGATTTTGGAATGGACAGCGGGCCTGTATCTCAAGGCCCGTCAGACTGTGCGCAAATGCCCCGCACAGCGGGCGCCGCAAAAGCGGCTTTTCACTTCACCGTGATGAATTTTATGCGCTGCAACGTGTGTTGAGCGGACGTTATTTTAGCAGACTGAGGCCGTTTTGTCAAATCGAAGGGCAGGCGCTCGTCAATTCCTTCACATAGTTTTTTGTGCAATCTGTACATAGTTTACTCTCGATTTCATGAAATTCAATGATTTCTCTCCGATTTTTTCGCAAAAATAAAGTCATACTTGTTCATATATTTTTAACATTTAAGTTGGCATTTCCGGGGTGTTTTTTGCAGTATCTCCAGCCCGCTTTGCGGCGTCAAACCGGCCATAACAGGCTCATTTTCGACACAAATCACGGACTGTTTTCGGACTGTTTTCAAGCGAAAATCAGGGGGTCATTTCTCTCCGAAAAAGGCCGTTTGGCAAAATGCCTAACCCGCCAAATTCTCAATAAAAAAGTATGTACTTCCGCCCACTGCCGTTCTGCGCTACAATCGGGCCAGATGCAAACGCAAAACCAAACGAAAGGAGTTTTTACCATGCAGATCAACATCACAGCCCGGGACTTCGGCGGCACGGAATTCCTCGCCCAGCCCCACCGGCTGCATCTGGGCGCACAGAAAGCCGAGGGTGTGGACCGGCTGGAATTCAGCCTGCCGGAGCAGTGGAACGGGTGTGTCGTCACCCTCCACATCCGGCACACGGACGGCACGCTGGCCGAGCCGCTGGCGCTGGACGAAACAGGCTGCGTCAGCGTGGGCCGGAGTTTTACCGGCTGGGCCAGCGGTGAGTGGATGCTGGCCGCTGCCAACGGCAGTGGCTACACCGCCTACACCCGGCCCGGCCAGTACGACGTCCACGGCATCCTCCCCACCGAGGGCGCGGGCGAAGAGCTGACCCCCTCGGTCTACGAGCAGTTCATCGCCCGGGTGATGGCCAGCGCCAACGCCGCCGCAGAGGCCGCCAAACGCGCCGCCTCCGGCGAGGCAAACGCCAGGCAGAGCGCCAGCGAGGCCGCTTCTTCTGCCCAGCAGACCGCCGCCAGCGCCACCCTGGCTTCCGGCTATGCCGAGCAGGCCGAAGCCGCTGCTGACCGTGCCGCCGCCTATGCCCCCTCGGAGGGCGCTGTGCTGAGCGTCAACGGCAAAGGCGGTACCGTCCGGCTGAACGCACTGGACGTCTGGGCATTGCCCCGCCCTGTCTCGCCGAAAGTCGGCCAGCTGGTGCGGGTGGTGAAGGTCGATGCCTCCACCGGCGCACTGACCGCCGACACCATCAGCACCGACAGCCTCAGCGGGCTGGGCAGCGAAGAAAAAGCTCATCTGCTCAAGCTGCTGAGTTCTGCCAGCTACACCGACAGCAGCGCCAGAGATGACCTCGAAGCCCTTAAAAAACTGTGGGACACCACGCCGCCCACTCCCCTGCCCGACCCGGACATCATCCCGGTGGAGAAGGTGACTCTGAGCCAGCACACGCTGGAACTGAGCCGGGGCAGCACTGCCGACCTCAGCGCCTCCATCGCGCCCCCGGATGCCACCGACCAGACGGTATTGTGGAGCGTTTCGCCGACGGACATCGTCTCGGTGGATGCGGGCCGCGTCACTGCCCTCAAGAAGGGTTCTGCCGTCGTCCCTGCCACCTCCGACAGCAAGAGCGACAGCTGCACCGTCACGGTGACGCCCGCCGTCTACCGCATCGAGACGGCCCACACCGACAGCGGCGACATCCCCGCGTGGGACACTTATCCCGCCAAGTACGAATTCTTTATGCCGCTGACGGCCAAGAAAGCGGGCCTGCTGCTCCGCTCGCTGGAGTTCCGCGTCAAGGGCTATGTGCCGGGTACGATGCGCACCGTCCTGCGCAAATACGGCTCCACGACCGCCCTTGCAGACAAGTTCACCGACATTGTCCGCGGCTACAACGACGTGGTGCTGGACATGGGCAGCATCGCGCTGGAAAAGGGCGTCGAATACCAGCTCTATTTCGCCGCCTCCAACAACTTCTACCCGCCCTCTGTCCAGCCCTCCTGGGTCGCAGCAAACGACTGCATCGACATCGCCCACGGCAGCGCCTACTATGGCGACGACACCACCCTCATCTTCTCCGGCACCGTCGTGCTGCAGGAGACCTGAACCACACCGAACACATATCCTGAAACAGAAAGAGAGGTACTGACTATGACCCATCACAAGATTTCCGCATCCACCCTGGCCCGCACCGCTGCGCTGGCGCTGGCCCTGACCAATCAGGTGCTCAGCGCCGTGGGCAAGCCCATGCTGCCCATCGAGAGCGCCCAGCTGGAACAGCTCATTTCCAGCGGCCTGACCGTTGCCGCCGCCCTCGCCAGCTGGTGGAACAACAACAGCTTCACCCCTGAGGCCATCGAGGCCGACGACTTCATGACCCGCCTGAAGCAGCAGAAGCGATAAACGCCTAAACGAACACAGCGCCCCGGAGCCAGTTGCTCCGGGGCGCTGTGTTGTGTTTGAAGAAAAGTTTATCTCAGGCGTTCCACTGAACATCCTCTGCGGCCACATGGCCGTCCTGTACGCTGATGACAGCGGCGTGGGTGTCCGCAGTCTTCGCAGACGCCTTCGGGAAAAGGCCCGTATAGATGGTCATGCCAGCCATAATCAGGACAGCCAGTGCAAGGCCGACCAGACGAATCATCATACCGTCAACATTCTCGTTCATGATACCTTCTCCTTTTTCTCTTTTGCGGCCCGGCAGACACCTTTCTGCCGCGGTCCACATCCCAGTTTTCTTCGCTGCGGACCCCCTCTATCGGCCCGCAGCGATGCATTTCCCAGGCTCCATTGTCTGTCTGCTTAGTATAATAGTCTCTTTTGCAGTTTTTGTCAAGAGGGAGATGAAGGAAGTTCAGTTTTCTGTTCTCCGACCACTCTCAACAAAGTTTGCTTCTACCCTCATCCTGTGTTATACTTATCTCGCTGCCCTTCTCTACTCTGGCAACAGGGAGGAGGTGAGCAACATGAGTTCTCTGTTCAACAGCTTCCTCGTAACTTGTCGGAGCAAATGTAGTCTCGTACTACATCTGCAAGTGGCTTGACAGTTACCGCAAGGGCAAGTAAGCCCAAAGAACCCCCTCAGAGTGGCCTCTCTGAGGGGGTTCGGTTTTTTGTGAGCAATATGAGCTCTCCAGCCAGCTTCCTTTGGCTATCTTTATTATATGCCGATGGGGGGAAAAGTCAAGCTGTCTGGATAAAAGTTTATGCTTAGGACATAATCGCCCTACCGAAGCGGCATCGTACGGCCAACTTCCCCGGGTTGCGGCTCCCAGCGTCTATTTCGGCCCTTGGGCGGGCCTCATATCCTGCTGGCCGCGGCCCCAACAGCTCCTCCCTGTTTCCGCCG
>OGCP01000811.1_pt1 | contig 10827 bp, 10 predicted proteins | sample 1570191 | NCBI WGS metagenome assembly OGCP01 (sample SAMEA2582180, study PRJEB24529) | metagenome | biome: Human gut stool | place: China | collected 2011
ATCTTCTCAACGTCATTCTCCTCAATAATAGCTTCTATTCTGGCGTATGTCTTTCTAAGCTTATTCTCTTCTTTTCTTGTGATTGTCTCAACAGGCTGTGCTGTAATGCCAAGTGCATCGCTTAACGCCACGCCCACTGTCTTTGTTCCATAATCCAATCCAATTATTCTCATAACTTAATTATAAACCCTTACCCTCTATGAAGTACTTGATAACCTCTTCTACAAGTTCATCTCTTTCCACCTTCATAATAAGGCTTCTTGCATTGTTATGACTTGTAATATATGTTGGATCTCCTGACATAATATAACCTACTATCTGGTTAACAGGGTTATATCCTTTTTCTTTTAATGCAAGATATACTTGTTCAAGTATTCCTTCTACTGATATTGTCTTTTCTGGCTGTGTTCTAAAAAATTGTGTATTATTATCTATCATATCTACCACGTCCCTTTCGTATACCTTATTATAATATAACATATCATCAAATAAAACAAGAGAAAAATCAAAAACCACCATCTGATGAATAACATAATACTATCATTCATCAAATGGTGTTTAATTTGTTATACTATATAATCTTCCACTTAATATGTCAACATTTAATTCAATGCCGATACGCTGTTTTCTGGCATAATTCCTACTGATATATTAAGATTTCCATTTCTTACCCTTAATTCGTCAATGAAATCTTTTTCTGCATCATCATTTTTTAATCTGATTTCATATGTAAGCTCATACATTGTGCCCATATTAGTTGTCTTAACTTTATTTAATCTGTTCTCAGACGTGTATTTATCAAACAGATCATCAAATACCGAATTATAGTTAAGGCTTTCTGGAATAACAATTTTAAGCTGCTTACGTCCTTCATTCCTATCTGCAAAACCGAATGCTGATATAAGTATTAATAGCAAAAGCATAACTGCTGTAAATGCTGCTGCAAATGTTACATATCCAAGACCACAAGCAAGACCTGATGCCATTGTAAAGAACACAATTGAAATATCCTTAGCACTTCCCGGTGCACTTCTGAATCTTACAAGTGCAAATGCTCCTGCCATCGAAAATGCTCTTGCAACATTGCTTCCCACAAGAAGAATAACGACTGATACAACCGCTGGAAGCATTAAAAGACCAATTATAAAATTCTTCTGGTAACCTTCTTTTTTGCAGATGTACATATATACAATTGCAATAATAACTCCCATTACGATTGATGCACCTAAAGATATTGCCGCCTGGCTGATATTTATTGAATTATCCGCTGTTGATGTAAATATTGATTCAAATATAATATTGCTCCTTTTAATTTATACTTTTGTTATTAGATACATATTGCACTTTTTCCATACTGTCCATACTGACAGCCATATACATTACCGTATTCCTTTGCATATTCATTAGGTGCTATCTGGTTACTCAATTCCTCTGTATCTTTATCATAACCTTCAAGCACATATCTTTTATATTCTGTTCCATATTTAGAGAATGAAACAGGATATATATGCAGATCCGAAAGACATCTTGTAAACCACATCGGTACTGCACCGCTTATTTTAATCTCCATAAGATACAATCTGTCAGGAATAAGCTTGTTGCCATAGCTTCCGCTCTCAAGCCTTACATCGCCTCTCCTTGTTGTTATATTAGTATCAAATGTAACTCTGAAATCACCATCATTTTTTTCAAAATAAGCATACCTGTCATATGAAAGATATACCTTTGGCTTTAATGTATACATTTTCTTAAAATAATCAATCTCTTTAAGCACCTGTGTGTTAATACATTGTGTGTCACTCTCAGGATACACATCACTTTCCATATACTTATATGCGTCTTTTAGTACAATTGATGTTCTGCGTTTATTAACAATACCATTATATTTCTTCTTAATCTCAAGAAATACCCTGTCTTCTCCACAAGGAGTACCATAGCTTCTCATTCTGAGTTTCTCCTTGTATACAGGCTTCTCAATTGAACTTCTTATAAGCCTGTTGTCATCAGTATCATAATAAATGTTACATATACTATAAAATTGTCCATTAAGATTATATTTATCCGGCTCCATATAATCATTTATTCGTTCAAGCAGCCTTCTGAAAGTGTGTTCATCAAGTATATATTTTTTCTCATATCTGTTAAATACTTCAATCGCCATACACTGGCCTCCAATCTTTCCTGCACATCTTAATATCCTCTGCAAGTTACTTCACAACGCGTTTTCCTGTGAACAATTGTATATTACTTGGAAATTGTGACCAAATGATGTAAAAAGTAAGTAAAAAATGTGATATTGCTGTGTATTCTGGCATTCGCAATCTTAATATCCCAACGTCTTAATTCTTTATGACTATATGAAATCACTCTGTCTTCTAAATATATCCATACAACTATATAAAGAAACAAAAAATCCGGCAGTACACTGCTTAAACGCAACATACTGCCGGAGTATTTATAAGTATTAATCTTAATTCAACTACTCACTAACTGGTCCATTCTGCCAATTAATATATACATTCTAGTAACCTACCGCTGGTGCGAAGGTTTCCTTAACTGCACAATACTTGTCAGCAAGGCATACAAGCCAGGCTTCCCTGCACATAGGCGGAACTACTGTAAGAGGAAACATATGTCTTGAGATTATATTTCTTTCTATATCGCCAAGATTATATTCCTTCTCTGCATTCCTTAGTGCTGTTGCAGGGTGTGTAAAGCCGTGGAAATGATGTCCCTTTCTCTTTATGTGCCAGTCATATAAGAAATAATCATGTAAAAGCGCTCCTCTTATAAGTGCTTTCTCATTCACCTTTAAATGAAAGAATTCTGCAAGCTTAAGACTTGCTCCTGCCACACCTACACTATGTTCATATACTGTTGTTGAACCATGCTGTATAGCATTCTTCTCGTGTGCAAGATTGCCTTCCCGCTCTAATTCAGAAAGCACAGCTGCTGTCTTTCTTCTGATAACTTCAATTCTTTCTCCATTCTGATACTCTGCCATTAAGCTTCATATCATATTAATATCCCACATACAATAAGTTACTTTATATGAACAGGAAATTCAAGTTAGTCTATGTGAACCTTTCGTCCCATTCGGCAACATTATAACACACATATATTCATATAACAATATATTATTATACAATATTTATACAATATGTACGTCCATCTGGTTAAATGGAATTTCTATGCCGTTCTTATCAAATTCCGACTTGTATTCTTCAAGAAGTGCAAATCTTGTATCCCAGTAATCTTCTGTCTTTACCCACGCTCTTGTCTCAAGTGTCACACAACTTTCATCAAGGCTCTTTACTATAACCTTCACTTCCTTATCCTTAAGGATTGAATTATCAGCTGCAAGAATATCACTTAATATATTCTTGGCAAGCTTTAAATCAGATGAGTAACCTATAGACATCTCGATATCAAGACGTCTGTTATCTTCAGCACCCACATTTACAATATTAGAATTAGATAATGCACCATTAGGAAGCATTACCACCTTGTTATCAACTGTTGTGAGCTTAGTGTAAAGAAGCTCTATAGTTCTAACAGTTCCCTCAAGATTACCAACTACTATATAGTCACCAACCTTAAATGGCTTAAATATAAGTATAAGCACTCCGCCTGCAAAGTTAGAAAGTGAACCCTGTAATGACATACCTATTGCAAGAGCCGCTGAACCAAATACAGTTACAAGTGAAGTTGTCTGTATCCCAAGTTCATCAATAACCATAAGTATAAGCACTGAATAAAGTGCAAATCTTATTATTGACATTGTAAAATTAACAACGCCTGGATCTAAGCTTCCTTTATCAAATACTTTCTTTAAGAATTTCATACAAAGTGCTATTACTTTCTTACCAACAAACCATATGATAATAGCGAATAAAATCTTCCATATTCCAGTAAGTCCCCAGTGTGTAATCTGTTCAACTATACTTGTTATCTGCTCCATAACACATATGCGTATATCGTAAACACCTTATCTTTCATATTTACTAATATACTTTCTCCTTCCTTTATAATATTGCTGGTTCTCATACTATCCAGTTTTTTAATTTCCAATGTCAGGATTATATGTCTGTCCTGTCCCCATATGTTCCAGTTTATTTTTTAAGCTGACTTAACCTAAGCTTCATTTCCTCGTCTATTCTTTCGCTTTCCTTAACTGCTTCTAAAGCTTTCTTCTCAGCTTCCTTTCTTGCATTCTGTGCAAGCCTTAAGCTTTCCTTGGCTTCCTTCTCAGCATTTGCCGCCCTCACAGCCTCTTCTTCCGCCTTATCAGCAAGTTCTCTTGCTAAATCAACTCTTTTTTCTGCTTCAACCTTAGCCGCCTTAGCTTCATTTTTAATCTGGATTTCTTTAATCTCAATATCAGTATATGGTTCATACTTATATACAACTATTGCTGATGCTGGTATATCAACAAACATCTTATACCTATCATTGCTGTCAGCTTCAACCGCTGACTTCACAACAACAGCTTCCACCTTGCCATCACCGCCATATTCCTCATTGTCACTGTTAAATACAAGCTTGTACTTTCCAGCCTTAGGTACATTTAACTCATAAGCCTTTCTTTCAACCGGAGTGAAATTAACTGCCACTATGTCCATATCATTATCTGACGAATATCTTGCATATGAATAAACTGTTAATTCTGCATTATAATTATCAACCCACTCAAAACCATCTGATGAGCTGTCTGCCTCATACATTGAATTATCTGTTATATACAATGTGTTGAGTGCCTTTATATATGCTTTCATCTGCTTATACGCCGGTTCTTCAAGTCTGCTTAAAATCTGCATTTTATCATCATCTACAGACACTAATGCACCTGTATCATTGCCATAAGACACACATACTGGTCCTGGGTAAGTATATATATATCCTAATACTGCCCTTATATCAGAAAGTCTCTGCTTATCGTCATTGCCAGATACCATTGCATATAAAGTATCATCTTTTAATGCCTCGTAAGTAAGGTTGGTAATAAAATGTTCCTTATAATGATATAACATTTCATAAGTAACCCTGTTATACATTCCCTTTCTAAACAATGGATCCTGCTTTACAAACTCAAAGAATTCCTCATTAAAGCCATCATTTAACTTATAATCAAAACCAAGACTGTCCTCATTATCATTATTTCGTGTAACGTCTGACCACAAGCTCTTTTCATCTGCTATAGTTATCACGCCGTCATTTCTCTTATGGACATATTCATTCATCTGCTTTATGAATTCTATGGCATCAAGATTTTCATTGCCGCCATACATATTAGGCGTCCATTCGCCAGGATTCTTGCCATAATCAAGATATAACATCGTTGCTGTGTCTGTAATCTTAATTCCGTCTATATTATATTCATCAAGCCACATAGCTATAGCTGATATAAGGAAGCTTCTTACCTCGCCCTTCTCATAGGCAAATGTTGTTATATTCATCTGAGGCTTTTCAATTATCCTTGGCTTAAGATAACCATAACAGTCACCACCATCATAATTAACTATACTTCTTATATCAATGCCAAAATAAGCTACATTAAAATCAATAATTACACCTATTCCGTTATTATGAAGTTCCTTAATCATATGCTTGAAATCTGTAGCTGTTCCATACTGTGATGATGGTGCATAATAACCTGATGCACCATAACAGTAACCTGCCTTTTCAAAAATACTGTCACTGCCCTTTATAAGAACATAAGTATATCCTGTATCTTTAACATACTCTGTAATATATCTGGCTATATCCATATAATTAACCTTAGCCTTATTCACAGGAATATTATCATATGCAATCTCAAGTATAGACAAAGGCTTATTAACACCCTTTATCTGTTTTCTTTGCTTTACCCATTTAACATTATCTTGTACAGCCTGTGGCTCACCTGTTACAGAGTGTGCATCTGCGTACTGTGTAATCTGTCTGGCATACGGATCAAGCTTTAATACAGTATTAGTACCTTTGAACTTTATCTCATACATATATTCCTGTCCAGCTTCAAGTTGTGGAATGAATATTTCATATATACCATTGTCGGTAATACGCTCCATCTGGTATATCCTTCCATCCCAGCTATTAAATTCGCCTACAACACTTACTCGTAACGCATTAGGTGCCCATGTTCTAAAAAGCACACCTGAAATGCCGTCTTTTTCGCACACCTTATTACCAAGAAGGTTATATGCATTGTATTCAGTTCCTGCTGCGAACTTGTTGAATATAACTTCTGACTTATCAAATCTGCCAAATGAATATGGGTCACGTAATCTTGTAATATGCCCATTCTTATCTTCAATATTAAGAACATATTTAACATTTTTCTTAATCGGTATTAATGCCGCAAAAAATCCAGCATCATCAACTTTTTCAAGTTGTATGGCTCTTTTTCTTTCACTTACTGATACACTTACAGATACAGCATCCGGTCTGAACACCTGTATAAGATACCCCTCTTTTACAAGGTGGCCGCCTAATATACTGCAAGGCTGACTGCTTTCCGAATACACAATTTCTTCAATCGCAGGCCAGTCCATAAGCTTATATAACTTATTATCCATACCCTTCTCCATTTCTATGGCTGTTTCTTATGCCATACGGTTCATCCACTGTTCAAACAACTTAGTCCATTCATATACTTCCGGCTGATAATGTTTGCCACCCTTTGTAGCAGTTTCTTTAGTTCCAAGTCCCAATCCATGACAGCCATCTGGAAATACGTGATATTCAAACTTAACATTATTCTTTCTTAATGCTTCTACAAACAAAAGTGAATTCTCTAATGGAACAGAATTATCATCAAATGTATGCCATACAAAGCTTTCCGGTGTATCTTTAGACACCTTATTCTCTAATGATGTATCATCTATATATTTATCATAGTTTTCACCAAGCAGCTTTACAAACGAATCCCTATGTGAATTTTCCCCAGCTGTTATTACAGGATAACCTAAAAGAAGTCCATCCGGTCTTACATATTCCTTATCACATCCCAGGTATTTTTTTGCAAATGATGCAACCATATCACCACTCCACATAGTACCAAGACATGCCGCAAGATGTCCTCCGGCTGAGAAGCCTGCAAGTATAATTCTGTCAGGATTAACATCCCATTCCTTAGCGTTATCTCTTACCCATTTTACTGTATAAGCAGCCTCATATATCTGTGTAGGATATACGAAAGGTGCAAGACTATATCTTAACACTACTGCATTGTAACCAAGTTCAAGCATTTTGATGGCTATTGCCTCGCCTTCTCTTAGTGAATGATGGTCATATCCACCACCTGGACATATTATAACAAGTGGTCTGTTAAATGGGTCCTGATAATCCGGGTACATTTCTTTAATATATGTTGTTATTGTTGCTTTTTTATCCGGTGTCTTTAACCCAAGTTCCTCATATGGAAGTTCAATATCGTATACTTTATGTAACATAATAATCCTCTTTTCCATTCTATATTCTTTACATCTATTTTGAACCATATACTTATTCTTCAATCTTATGTATAAACAATCCACTTCTTAACTTAGGCTCAAACCATGTAGACTTTGGTGGCATAAGCCTGCCCGCATCGGCTACTGCAAAAAGCTCTGCTATGGAAGTTGGATACATTGAAAATGCCAGCACGCAATCAGTATGACATCTTTTCTCAAGCTCCAAAAGTCCTCTTATTCCGCCAACAAAATCAATTCTCTTGTCCGTCTTAGGGTCATGTATACCAAGTACAGGCTCTAACAGGTTATTCTGAAGTATTGCAACATCAAGCCCATCTACAGGATCATCTGATAATATATCCTTCTTAGCCTTAAGCTTATACCACTTCTCATCAAGATACATTCCAAATTCCGCCTTATAAGCCGGTTCTACTGCTGCAGCACTTTCTTCTATTTCAAACTTTTCTTCTATCTTCTTAATAAATTCTTCTTTACTGTAGCCATTAAGATCTTTTACAACTCTGTTATAAGGCATTATCATAAGTTCTTCATCTGGGAAAAGAACTGAAAGGAAATAATTAAATTCCTCCTCACCTGTATAATCAGGGTGTTCTTCCCTTCTCTTTAAACCGACCTTAACTGCTGATGCCGCCCTGTGATGTCCATCTGCTATGTAAATATCATCTATTCCTGCAAATGCTTTCTCAATATTTTCTACTGACTGTGCATTTGAAATCTTATACACCTGATGTCTTATGCCGTCTGGTGAGGTAAAACTGTAGAGCGGCTTTGTTTCCTTGGCTTTGGCTACTTCGTTTCTTATAACCTCATCAGCCCTGTAAGCAAGGAATATAGGTCCTGTCTGTGCAGAACATCTGTCAACGTGGTTAATTCTGTCCTGTTCCTTATCAGCCCTTGTATTCTCGTGCTTTTTAATAATATTGTTATTATAATCATCTATGGAAGCACAGGCAGCTATTCCTGTCTGTGTTCTGCCATTCATTGTAAGCTCATACACATAATATGCCTTATCTGTATCAGTAATAAATGTACCATCTGCAATTCTGCTATCCAAAAGCTCCCTTGCCTTGTCATACACACAGTCAGCATATGTATCTACACTGCTGTCAAACTGTGTCTCAGCCCTGTCTATCGCAAGAAATGACAATGGCTCACGTTCTACTTCCTTTAACGCTTCCTCTCTGTTGTATACATCATAAGGAAGTGCAGCCACTCTGTCTGCAACCTTTTCATCAGGTCTTATGCACTCAAGTGCTTTAATAACTGCCATACTGCCTCCAATCTGCCCTGCATAACAGGGCTTTATCTTATTTTATACTTAATTATCTTATTCATACTAACATTGTATATCAATAATTCGTATAACATATTATACAAATACACAGGTAGTGTCACTTTACCTAATGGCTGATATGTAATAATTCGTGTGCCTTGTGTGATAATGGCTCACCAAAATAATCTTTGTAGCACTGCATTACTGATGGATTTTCGTGTGAAAATCTGAGATTATTCACTTTATCAAGTCCATAAAGCACCTTGCTTCTATTGGCTACTTTGTTATCATCATCTTTAATAGGCTGTCCACCACCATTAATACATCCACCAGGACAAGCCATAACTTCAACAAAGTCATAATGTGCCTTGCCTGTTGCAATAGCATCCATAAGCTTTCTTGCGTTAGAAAGACTGCTTGCAACTGCAACCTTAAGTATATTGCCATTAATTGTGAATTTAGCTTCCTTCCAGCCGTCAAGACCTCTTACACACTGGAAAGCATCAGGTTCTGGATTAGTCTTATTAACAAGGCAATAAGCACTTCTAAGTGCGGCTTCCATAACTCCGCCTGTAGCACCAAATATAACACCTGCTCCGCTTCCTACACCTAATGGGTCGTCAAATTCTTCTTCCTCAAGTTCCTGAACTTTTATAAAGAAAGACTTTAACATACGTTCCACTTCTCTTGTAGTAAGAACCGCATCAACATCTTTACCATTATCCCATGTACATTCATCTTTCTTGGCAAGACAAGGCATAAGTGATACACAGAATATTCTTTCAGGCTCTACGCCCAGCTTTTCTGCATAGTATGACTTAGTCACCGCTCCAAACATCTGCTGTGGTGACTTTGCTGTTGAGAGTCTGTCCACATACTGAGGATATTCCTTCTTTATAAAATTGACCCAGCCCGGACAACAAGATGTAAACATAGGAAGACCTGACTCCTTAATCTCTGGAAGTCTTTCAAGAAGTTCACTTCCCTCCTCCATAATAGTAAGATCTGCTGAAAATGTTGTATCAAATATATAATCAAAGCCAATCCTTCTAAGTCCTGCAACAAGTCTTTTGGCTGTTGCGAAATCTTTAGAAAGTCCAAAACCTTCACCCCATGCCGTTCTTACAGCTGGTGCTATCTGAACAACTGTTATAATATTCTCATCTTCAACCGCATCAAGAACACGGCCTACATCATCTCTTTCCCTTAACGCACCTACAGGACAGTTCACCACGCATTGTCCACAGAGTGTACAGTTAGTTTCCTGAATAAGCCTGTTCTTAGCCACATTTACAGTTGTTCTTGAACCTGTATTAACCACATCCCATATGTGCATACCCTGAACATTATCACATATCTGTACACAACGCATACATTTGATACATTTGTTATTATCTCTTATAAGCGGAAATGTCTTATCCCATTTATTCTTTTCAAGAATAGAGTCATACGGCATCTCAGATATATTGAGTTCATTGGCAAGTGACTGTAATGTACAGTTACCGCTTCTTACACAGGAAGCACATTCATAATCGTGCTGTGAAAGTATAAGCTTAACATTAGTCTTTCTTGTTGTACGGACCTTTCTTGTGTTAGTACGGATAACCATACCTTCCTGAACAACATTATTGCACGCCGCAACACATCTGTCCTGTCCCTCAACCTCAACAACACACACACGGCATGCACCTATTTCATTAACTTCCTTAAGATAGCAGAGGGTAGGTATCTCAACGCCTACTTTTCTTGCAGCTTCAAGGATAGTTGTACCATCTTCTACTGATATAGCTATACCATTAATTGTTGCATTTACCATTGTTCTTCTCTGCCTCCTCTGAATGCTCCAAATCCAAAATGGTCACATCTTAGACAGCGTCCAGCCTCCTGACACGCTTCCTCACAAGAAAATCCATATTCGATTGGCTCAAAATCATTCTTTCTTTCTGCCGCATCTCTTAACGCAACCTCAACTCTTCCACAGGCAACCTTATCTTCATTGCTTGCATACGGAATTTCAACATCACATGTAATCTCGTGGTTAAATCCTAAGTGGCTTCCCAATTGTGCGACAGCTTAATTCGC
>OGCP01000812.1_pt1 | contig 10803 bp, 9 predicted proteins | sample 1570191 | NCBI WGS metagenome assembly OGCP01 (sample SAMEA2582180, study PRJEB24529) | metagenome | biome: Human gut stool | place: China | collected 2011
GCAAAGCCCGGAAGCAGTTGCGACAAGGGCTTCCCCCACACCACCGGTAATAGCAGTAGGTACCGCACCGTCAGCACCGAATACCTGAAAGGCACCAATCATACCCGTTACAGTACCAAGCAAGCCTAATAATGGTGCTATCGTAACAATGGTAGAGAGCCAATCAAGGCCACGAGAAGCGTGCGTATAAACATGGGCCACCATATCCTCCATTTTAGACTGCAATACATTACGATCCTGACACTGTCCAAGCACGCGAGGTAGATTATACGAAATATTAGCTGTATATTTAGATTCTAAGGTAGTTAATAAGGATTGCCAGTTCATTTCGCTCCCTTCTAATGCATCATTCAGAGCAAACATTTCCCGCTTCAATTGTCGATAATAAGCTATACGTTCAATCGCTATAGCTACGGCAATGATAAGGGCCACTAGTAACGGCCACATAACAAATCCACCATGTAAGAATAATTCCCAAGCCTCTTTCATCGTAAACCTCCTTTATTAACAGCTTAATTCTATAAACTTATTTTCTCCCCTACTAAACTAGTTTTAAATAAATCAAATTGCATCAAAACGATAATCAAAATCACTTAATAAGTCTACCATATCATACTATATTTTCCAATATCATATAAATACCAGTCATTATAAAGGATATTATAAATTATAAACCTGAAATAATTTTGAACTTACGTCTCAATTGCAACACAAAAAGAGACCTTGCTTTGATCAAGGTCTCTTTTTATTAAATTATATTTCCACTAACAAAATCACATCGTACATAATCAGTACTATTGCAATTCAGTAGTTTGTGTCTTTACTTCACGAGCCGTAGTAAATGCTGCTAATTCTGCATCACCAGCACCAAGAATGACTTTGTTAGCCACTAACGCATTAGCCGCTGTTTTAGCATCTTGTAAAGTAATTCCAGCACGAGGAGCACTAATTGTGACTGATGTGCTTTTACCACCGACCGTAGAAAATGTAAGATATACAACGCGTTTTTCCGCCATGTGGGCGCCTCCTTTCACGTTTCATAAACAAGTTCATCGAATCTAAATAGACTATATAAACAAGTTAAATTACAAATATGCCTATCTTCGATTCATATCAATAAGGATGGGAATGTGTGGACTTGCTATTTCTACACCTTTTTACGACTATATAAGAATGTACGAAACCAGCAATTAAAAATGTGTTTGGATCACCTAAAACAAAATGGTAGAAAACCTACACTTAATGCCCTAAGGATACTTCATTGACGCGGACCACGTCGGACAAGCTGTGGTCATACAAGGCTGCCAGCGCATTACCAACGGTTTTCACATGATCGTCAGACGCTTCTTCCGCAACACGAGTATAGGTTACGTCTTTGTACTTCGGCGCATCTTCGGTACCGATGTTAAAACGCAACACCAATTTAGTGCGTTTAATGTTAGCCATCGTATCACCTCCTTTCACCCTCTTATATTCCTGAGGCCCTCATTCGACAACCCTCTTACCGTTATTTAAGGTACTTATGGTGAAAGTAGCTGAACTCTGACTGTAATACTATAAATTGAAATAGAAAAAGACCTCTACCTAATGTTATCTAGAAGTTTATCAATCTAGATAACACCGGTAAAGGTCTATAAAGTGCTCTTACTACGAGTACTATCCATATACATATTATTCGGTTTTCAAAGCCAACATAAAGTCATATGCTTTAACAGCGGCTTCAGTGTCCACAAAATGTAGAGGATTTAACATACGACAGAATTTAAAAAGATATTCATGTTTACCCAGAATGTCTTTTATATGTAGAACGGTCTCACGGGCTGTACAAGCTGAGCTATAGCCATTCATCATAGCATATAGATAACATATAGGTAAATTATCCTCTCGGAAAAAACTGTGAACAAAGACGAGTAAATCCCAGCCTTGCGGTGTTAACTCAGGCCAACGACGGCTATTCTCCCAATCTAGCAGAGTAATCTTATCTTCTTCTGGCTCATAAGTAATGTCTCGCATGGCAGGACGACCATGGCTTAAACCATAATCATGCAAGCGCCCCAATGTCTTGCCAAACATATAAAAAATATGACTTAACATATCTTGCAAACTATCATCCTCTGGATGTTGAGCAGGCAATTGGCTATAATATGTTAACGTTTTGCCACAATCTTCTGTAACAAAATAATGTTCTCTAAAACCAGCAATAACAGGAGCTACTGGTAATTGCGTATTCACAAAAGAAATCTTGTAAAACTCATAATCAAAAGAAGCTCTAGGTGCGGGCTTAATCCAACTAGAGCGATGGTTACTTATATCCTGTTTTACAAAGTACTGTTTGTTGTTAAAATCCACAGAAAAAACACGATGTTCTGTCTCTTGATCAATCATTCGATCGATATATTCTAATAGCATATCATTCATTATTTTCCCCCCGTATATACACTCTATAATGCTAATCACCCTCTCAAAGCATAATAACTAGTATTTCCAATATAATATCTCCCAAATTTATATTGTATAGTCTAGTATATATAGCATTATAATAATTTATGAATTACAACATATTAGCTATTACTCATATAAGTGTATACAATTTGTGTACTTATTATACTACAATTATCAATCGATATCAAAATCAAATTTATTTATAAAGTTAGTATTTTACTGTATTTATTTTACATTTATCGGTTTATATATATTTCACGATTAATATTTCAGTACACTTAAATCCAAATCTATTACCATTAATATTACTGGAGCTCTATTTATAAAAAAGAAAAATCCCCTAGCCTAAGCTAGGGGATTCTTCTGGTAATTATGATAATAGGTTTAGATTCAGACTACTATATAGACCAACTCTGATCATGTCTAAATCAAACGAATTAACCTACAAATTTTGTCACTGCCGCAGTATCAGTTAAGTGACGTTTAGGCATACCCATTTCAGCAGGAGAAATGCCAAGAGCAAGACCTACTAATTGGGACATGTGCAAGATTGGCATATCTTTGCCACCGCCAACAACTTCTTTAGCTTCTTTTTGGAACATATCAAGTTGCATTTGGCAAAGTGGGCAAGGAGTAACTACGCAATCTGCACCTTCTGTTGCCGCATCTTTATTGATAGAGCCAGTCATTTGCATTACGGAATCATGCGCAGGGTATACAGCATGGAAACCGCAGCAATCAAGTTTACGGGAGAAGTCGATTGGTGTAGCACCGATAGCAGAGATCAAATCTGCTAAGGATGTAGGCATTTGATAATCTTCGAAGCCCAATTCAGTTTGAGGGCGAAGAATATGGCAGCCATAGTATTCAGCTACACGTAAACCAGTTAAAGGTTTAACAACTTTAGCTTTCAATTTGTCCAAACCGTAGTCGCGGATTAATACCCATAAGAAATGAGTAATATCAGTTGTACCACGGTATTGTTTACCGATTTGAGCTAATTTTTTATTAACTTCGTTCTTTTCTTTTTCGTTTGCATCAAGTTCATTTTTAGCTTCACGAAGCATCAAAGTACAAGTATTACATACAGTTAAAAGGTTTAAACCCTTTTCTTCTGCTAATGCAATGTTACGTGCGTTTGTAGCGAGTGTAACTTCTGGAGCGATATCTTGAACGTGGGAAGCGCCGCAGCAAGTCCAGCCGTCAAGTTCTTCCAACTCAATACCTAATTTTTTAGCTACAGCAACTGTTGCTAAGTAATCTTCTTTGGCAGCGCTTTCAAGAACGCAACCTGGGAAAAATGCGTATTTCATTATTTGCTTACCTCCTCAGCTGCTTTCATAAGTCTGCGAACACCATCAATACCGTTTACAGGTTTTTGAGGTACTACAAGTTCAAATGGGTTGATTTTGCTGTGTTTCCACAAACGCAATGCATAGAATGCTTGTTTAGCGGAATCTACAACACCATCAGATTTCAAGCTCATAGAAACTTCTTTCAAGCGACCAGTTTTGTAAAGGTCCTCTTTGAAAGCAACTGCATGGCGAACGCCTTTGCTGTTAGTAAGACCAGCTTTTGTAGCTTCTTTACGCAAGTTGGAAATGTCTTGAGCAGGTTTTAAGTGTTTAGGGCAACGGGAGATACAGTTCATGCAGTGAACGCATTTCCAAAGGCCATTGTCGAATGCAGGTTGAATGTGAGCCATAGGTGCATCATCACGGCTATCCAATACGAAACGGTTAGCTTTTGTGAATACATATGGTTCTAAGAAGTCATCTTGACGTGCAGTCAATTTGTTACATTCAGATGCGCAGCAACCGCAAAGAATACATTCTGTACCAGCAACGAATTTTTTGAAGTCAGCTGGAGTTTGGCGAACGATTTTGTCCCCTTCGTTGAATTCAGCTTTAAGGAAAATCCAAGGAGCAACTGTTTTCAAACGATCAACTTTGGATTCCCAATCAACAACTAAGTCACGGATAACACGGAAGTTGCCGATTGGAGCGATTGTCAATTCGTCTGTGCCATAACGTTCTGTTAATTCATCGATTTTAGATTCACAGCCGAGCATCGCTTCGCCATTTACACGAATGGAGCAAGCGCCGCAAACTGCGGAACGGCAAGCTGCCAAGAATGTCAATGTTGGATCTTGAGTATCTTTAATTTTTTGAAGGCCCCAGAGGATTGTACGGTCAGGTTCGTAATCGAATTTGAAAGTCTGTACAAACGCGCGACCTTGTTGGTAACGGTGAATATGGTAGGTGATTTGTCTCATCTTAGTACTTCCTTTCTTGTGGTTCGTATTTAGTGAACACTACGTCGCGTTCTGTTAATTCGTATTGACCGTCAGCACCTAATTTGATCAAGGAATGTTTTAAGTATCTTTCATCATTACGTTTAGGATGGTCTTCACGAATATGAGCACCACGAGATTCACGGCGGTGTAAAGCGCCCATAGCAATAGCTTTTGCTACTGTTAACATGGAGCCAATTTCACAATAGTTTACGAATGCCATGTTGTAAGTACGTTCAGGGTCACCTACATAGCAAGTTTTATAATCTTCAATCAATTGTTCGATTTCTTTTAATGCTTCAGTAATACCTTCTTCATTACGGAAGATACCTACTTTATTCCACATTGCATCAGCCAATGCATCGCGGATCTCTACAACCGGACGACCGCCTTCACGGGATGTTACTTCTGTGAAACGAGCTTCCCAAGCTTTTGCAGCTGCAGCAAGTTCCGCATCTACGTTAGGTTGTTCATGTATTTCAGCATAATCAGCTGCGCCAGCACCGGATACTTTACCGAATACTACGCCGTCTGCCAAGGAGTTACCACCCAAGCGGTTCGCACCGTGGATGGAGATACAAGATGCTTCGCCAGAAGCGAACAAACCAGGCAATTCACATGCACAAGTTTTGTAATCCACTACGTCGATACCGCCCATTGTATAGTGACATGTAGGACGAATAGGTACCGGTTGAGTCAATGGATCGCAATGTTCGAAGCACATAGCTAAGTCGCGGATACCATGAAGGTTTTCGATAATAACTTCAGGGCCAGCTACTACATATGCGTTAAGACCGGAACCGAAACCACGACCTGCAGCGATTTCATCTTCGATTGCTTTCGCTACAACGTCACGAGATGCCAATTCCATTTTGTTAGGCGCATATTTTTTCATGAAACGTTCGCCTTCAGCGTTAAGAAGGTAACCACCTTCACCACGAACCGCTTCGGACATCAAGATACCAGTACGACCAAGACCAGTTGGATGGAATTGGATCATTTCCATATCCTTCAAACCATTACCGGCACGGAATGCTGCTGCCATACCATCGCCAGTGGAAAGGAATGGGTTTGTAGTACGAGTCCAGAAGATACGGCCTGCACCACCAGTAGACAAAATAATTGCTTTCGCTTTAATTTGTTCTACTTTACCTTCTTTCATGTTCCACACAACAGCGCCACCAACGTGACCTTCTGCAGATTTAACAAGATCTAAAAGGTACCATTCTTGTAAGAAGTGTACGCCTTCTTTCAAGCATTGTTCGTAAGTTGTGTGCAAAATAATATGACCAGTTTTATCCGCAGAGTAGCAAGTACGTGGATAGGATTGACCACCGAAGTTACGTTGCGCAATTTTATTCTCTTCAGTACGGGAGAATGGAGCACCCATGTGGTCCATTTCAAGTACGCCTTCTGGGCAACGAGAGCAGAAGAATTCGATTGCATCTTGGTCGCCAAGATAGTCAGAACCTTTTACAGTATCGAAAGTATGAGTTTCAACTGTATCTTCAGCTGCAACGTTGTTCAAACATGCATTTACACCGCCTTGCGCCATTGCTGTTGCAGAGCGAGTTGGGAAAATTTTAGTAATAAGAGCTACTTTTAAGCCTTTGCGACGACCTACTTCAAGAGCCGCACGCATGCCGGCGCCACCGCTACCTACTACTAGAACATCAAACTGTTCCATAATGACCTCCTCATAACTACCTATTAATAAGAAACCTGTTAGACTATCTCATTTCAAAAACTTATAAAAATTTTTGATAACCTAATCATTTTTCTTTCAAGAAAAACCCCATACTTATGCGATTTTTCTTATTCCTTTACCTATAATTATAGAGAGCATTTCAGGTCATGTCTAAACCCTATTATGCATAATTAATTTTGATTAATCTAATTGATAATTTATTTCACTTAGTATTTTTAAGGTAAAAAGAGGAGTCAAAAAAATACCTATATGAATAATTTTTACAAGAAGTTAAGAATTTTACGAAAGTAATTCGGTTCCGAAATTTTTCTATGTTTTTATTTCCTTTGGTATCTATAGAATTCGCATAAACACTAGCTTTTTAATTATTGCTAATCATTCCTAATAATTAATATCCATTAAATTCCTACCAAATTTACCTCGAATTTAATTATCGAAAATTATCGTTTTTCTCCGCTCATAACAAGTATTTATCCCTGTGATAATAATTATCATAAGTTTTTTTAGTGATTTATCGCACATCATCTAAAATCGATAAAATCATCCTCATCTATGCGCATACGGCAATCTTCGATATAGTTAGATTTTATTCATTAGCAGAATTCATTAAGTTTCTGTCTTTCACCATTTTTACGACTTTTAAAGATGAAGAAAAGTCTTGTAAACTCGCATGTACATTCATCTTTTGCTCATTACTATTGTATAAGGTATGATAATAGATAAATAAGTTATATAATATTATATATATATAGTCACCTTATATGGTGTTGTAGCTTTCAAAAAAAGGAAGTTATATATATATAATGGCTATAATTAATGTAGTTGGAGAGCTATATTTTTAAATCATACATAAGGAGAACAGAGAATGAAAATTTTACTTGTAGAAGACGAAGAAATGCTGAATGGTATCACGGCTAAATATTTACGTGCAGAGAATATGACAGTTGATACATGCTTCAACGGACAACAAGCGATCGATTACGTTAACACATCCAGCTATGACGTTATTGTAATGGATATTATGATGCCAATCCTCGATGGTATCAGTGCTCTTGCACAAATGCGTAACGACGGTAATACAACGCCGGTATTGCTTTTAACAGCAAAGGATTCCTTACAAGATAAAGTTACAGGCCTTAACACTGGCGCGGATGATTACCTTGTAAAACCTTTCGATCTTGAAGAGTTAACTGCTCGTATTTATGCATTGGCTCGTCGTAATGCGCGTCATGCACAAAACGATATCCATGTAGGTCCACTTACCATCAATGTTCCTCAACGTACAGTTAAACGCGACGGCGAAACAATTACATTGACTGCAAAAGAATTTGACCTATTATTCTATTTAGCAAGTAACGAAAATATCGTATTATCTCGTCAACAAATCCTTGACCATGTTTGGGAATACGATTATGAAAGCTACTCTAACCTTATCGACGTATACATTAAAGATTTGCGTAAGAAAATTGATACTGATGAAAATGTAAAACTCATTCAAACGGTTCGTGGAGTAGGGTATGTCCTCAAAACAGAAAACTAATGATCCTCACCGAGATCTAGATACCATGTCTGGGGCAGCCACCGATTTATTTAATCGGCTGCCCCTAACCTTTAAAATTATGTCGTGGTATACCATCTTTTTGCTTATCATTTTGATGGTTGCATCCGCATGGATTTACGCATATACACATGAATCCGATAACAAAGAAGTGCGCGAGCGCTTACAGCAGCAAGCGATGATTATGGCTACGGATATCCGCAAGTTTAAACCGTACCAAGATAATACATTCTTCTTTGTATCAACTCAAGACGGTTATATTATTAAAGGGGCCTTGCCAGATGGGTTTCCAAACCAAACAATTCTTTCCTTAGGCCAAGTTGGTGAAATTGCTGCAGGCGATGATACCTTCTACTACTACGATACACCGGTCAATGAACCAAACTATCGTGGTATTTTGCGTGCTGTTACAAAAGTAAAAACAGCCTCTAAAAAGACGGAAAACCTTTTATACAGCCTATTATTAGGAAATATCATTTTCTTACTAATTTCCTCTCTAGGTGGTTATCTTTTCATCAAAAAAGGACTTAAGCCCGTCCGAACTTTGACGAAAACAGCTAAAGTCATCGGTAAGAACAACGACTTGAGCCGTCGTATCGACATTCCTGCTCGCACGGCAAGAGATGAAATCTACGAGCTGACCACAACGTTTAACCGTATGATTTCAGGTCTTGAGGATTCTTCCAATCGTGAAAGACAGTTTAGTTCTGACGTATCTCATGAATTGAGAACACCAATTGCTGTTATTAAAGCAGAAAGTGAATTTGCTTTAAAATACGGTCGTACGGAAGCAGATTTACGGGAAGGTTTAACACATATCTTAGAGCAAGCTAAATTCATGACTAATCTTGTAAGCCAACTGCTTGATGTAGCCCGCCTTGAAAATGCACAAGGTCTAAGCTTTGCACCTGTCAATGTATCACTGATGTTATCCAATATGGTGCACGACTATACAAGACTTTGTACAGAAAATACAGATAAACAGATTACGATTACATCTCACATTGAGCCTAATTTACATATGAATGCTCACGAAGTATCATTACGTCGAGCTATCACAAACCTAGTGGACAATGCCATTAAGTTTACAAACTCTACTATTGATATTTCGGCTAAACTCGTAGGCAGAGACTTAGTCATTACCGTAACAGATAATGGTATTGGCATCGAACCTGAAGCTCTGGATCATATTTGGGATCGTATGTATCAGACGGAACAATCGCGAAACAAAAAATCTAATCACGGTATAGGTCTAGGTCTATACTTTGTAAATAAAGTTATTAACTTACACCATGGCACAGTAACTGCCATGAGTGAACCACAAGTAAAGACTACATTTACAGTGCGATTGCCGTACAACACAACGGAAGAATAACATAAAAGGGACTGCCCATTGGTCAGTCCCTTTTCTATATCAATTTTAATCCAAAAAGTCCATAATGTAGAAATTAATTAAACCATAAAAAACTAGCATATAGAAGCTCCTTCTATATGCTAGTTTTTATGTATTTAGTTTTAAAGCAACTTATAGATAATTAACTTTAGCCTACAAATTGTTGCCAAAACGGCATATATACATATTCTAAGAAGGTCCATACAAGTAGACCCGCTACAGCCCCAACGATAGCGCCATTAATACGAATCCAGCTGAGATCATCCTCCACCTTAGATTCAATAAAGTAAATAAATTTATCTGTACTGAGGCCACCTAATACTTGACGTATGATAGTTTCAATGAGGTCATACCCTTGTTCAAGTACGTAGTCGCCAATATCGTGTAAGGTTTTTTCAATACGATTTCTAAGATCTTCTGATTGACCGTATACATTCCATAATTCAAGAGCAATATTAACTAAAACCTGAGCTGGCGTCTCCCCATTTTCATCCCCTACGAGCAATAATTCTTCTATATAAGGGCATAAATGGTTTTCGATAACAGATTCCCAATCTTGTTCGCGAATCCAACGTTCCCACGCTTCATCAAGAGCATCGCAGACTTCATGGTTCTCTTCAATATTACGAATTGGTTCTACCCATTGTCGCAACCAAGCTGTTCGTTCAGGGCTATTGGGTCGTTTCCAGCTTTCCAACATAGCATAGGCCTCTTGGACAATAGCCTCTGCCATTTCTTGATAGTTTACTACATCGGTAGCTTCGGACATAGAAATAAGGAAATCAGACCAAAAGCCTTTTCGCTTTTTCTTATGTGCCTCTTCTACTACGACAGCGGTAAGCCAGGTAACCATAGCTGGATGATTAATCCGTTCTTGAATCACGTTTAAAACTTGCACAACCATACTTTCATAGCGATTATGCTCACATAAATCGAGTAATACGTGTTTCAAAACAGGTACGAGAGAATGTTGTTGAAGCAACCCGCGAATGCGTTTTGCCCCCCATTGTGCCCATTCTTCATTAGTTTGAGATTTCCATAAAAGGTGTAGTCCTTGATGAATCACAAGGCGTGCTGCTCGCTGTCCCTCAGGAGACAACAAGAACTTTTCAAACAATGGCACAAATTGCACATTTTTCAATAATACTTTACAACGCTCCTTGGTAAGCATCTTCGTCTCTACAAGTTTAATGACACCATTAATGAGGCGATCTTTATTGCGAGGAATTAGCGCTGTATGATATGGGAAACCTAGTGGCTTACGGAATAATGCTGTTACAGCAAACCAGTCAGCCACACTGCCGATGAGGGCAGATTGAACAGCCCAGTACAACGGTTGATACCAACTTTCATAGCCAAAGAAAAATTGTCCTACCAAAGCAAATCCGTACAATACGGCAGTCAAACCA
>OGCP01000818.1_pt1 | contig 10686 bp, 10 predicted proteins | sample 1570191 | NCBI WGS metagenome assembly OGCP01 (sample SAMEA2582180, study PRJEB24529) | metagenome | biome: Human gut stool | place: China | collected 2011
TTTTTTTGTCACGCAGATTTCGCAGATGACGCAGATTTTTTCTTTGCTGCTTTTCCTTTTTTCCCACAGATTTCACAGATGTGCACAGATTTTAGACCTGTTCGGTCTTGGATTTCGCAGATTTTTGACCTGTTCGGTCTTGGATTTCACAGTTTTTTTGTATCTTTGCAGCATGATTTGGACGGATAGAATAAGGCAGGTGAAGATTTATCTGGTGATAGCGGCTGTTTGCATCGCTGTCGCCTCGCTCGTTGTGTCTCATTTCCTCGTTCGGGATCTTGCTCTGGAGGAACGGAACCGGATGGAGGTGTGGGCGGAGGCTATGTGCACACTGAACAAGGCGGATGAAAATACGGACTTGAGTCTGGTGCTGAAGGTTATCAACGAGAATAACTCTATTCCCGTTATCGTGATGGATGCCAACAACCAGGCGCAGACGTTCAGAAACATCGATGTCGACGGTAAGGATTATGCTGATAGTCTGAAGAATGCTGCTCTTATCGGGCAGCGTCTCCTGGCACTGGGCAAGAATATCAAGATAGAACTCGATGACTCTACTCACGACTATATCCAGGTGTGCTACGACGATTCGCTCATGATTCGCCGTCTCTCTGCCTATCCCTATATCCAGCTCGGCGTGGTGATGATTTTCGTGGTCATCGCTATCTTCGCTCTCCTTACTTCGAAGCGTGCCGAACAGAATAAGGTGTGGGTGGGCTTGTCGAAGGAAACCGCTCATCAGTTGGGTACTCCTATCTCCAGTCTGATGGCATGGATTGAAATCCTGAAGATGAATTATCCAGACGATGATCTCATCCCGGAGATGGATAAGGATATCAAGCGACTGCAGTTGATTGCCGACCGATTCTCGAAGATCGGTTCGCTGCCGGAGCCTGTTCCTGCCAGTTTGAACGAGGTGATGGACCACGTTATCGACTATATGGACCGTCGTACCTCTAAGAAGGTGAAGATGGTGAAGGATTTCCCCGACCACGACATCATCATCAAGATCAACGCCTCGCTCTTTGAGTGGGTGATTGAGAATCTCTCCAAGAATGCCGTGGATGCGATGGGCGTGGATGGCGGACAGATTACCCTGCATGTGGAGGAGACGGATGACAGGGCCATCGTGGAGGTTTCTGATACCGGTAAGGGTATCAGAAAGAAAGACCTGCGCAACGTGTTCCGTCCGGGCTTCACTACCAAGAAGCGAGGATGGGGACTGGGACTCTCGCTCGCTAAGCGCATCGTGGAGGAATATCACCACGGAAAAATCTGGGTAAAGAGCAGCGAAGTGGGGAAGGGTACCACCTTCAGAATCGAACTGAAGAAGAAGGGCTGATGCGTCTGAAAACCTCTCTTTTGATGATGCTTGAACCCGAAAATCTTCTGAAATCCCTTAAAAATGGGAAAAAATGGGGGAATAATCAGTTAATAATGAGAGATTTTAGTGATTTTTGCATAAAAAATTATTTTATCTCAAAAATTATTTGTAACTTTGCAGCCCGAAACCAATATGGTATTTAATAAAAATATGTGTAATTTAGAGTCTTATAAGATTGATTTGAAAGCTTTGCCTCAGGGGGTAACAAACTTGGAGTTTAAGCTAGACGATGAATACTTTCAGGCAATAGACGCTCCGGATATCCAGAGAGGCGAGTTGCAGAGCAGTCTGTCCATCAACCGGACGGACGACTTCTTCGAGCTCAATTTTCACACCGAGGGAGTGGTACACATACCATGTGACATCTGCCTGGATGATATGGACCAGTCCATTGACACCGACGACCGCCTCATGGTGAAATTCGGAGACGACTACTCAGAAGAAGATGACCTCGTGATTGTGGCCGAGAACGAAGGAATACTCGATATCTCGTGGTTCATCTATGAATTCATAGACCTCAACATTCCCATCAAGCATGTGCATGCACCTGGAAAATGCAACCCTGCTATGATTGAAATGCTACAGCAGCATTCTGCCGCCCGAAGCGGTGAGGAAGAAGAGGAAGCTGTGGATCCACGCTGGGCAGCACTCTTAAAATTAAAAAAGTAAAATTCAAAAATTAAAACATTTAAAAAATTATGGCACATCCTAAAAGAAGACAGTCAAAGACACGTACACTTAAGAGAAGAACTCATGATAAGGCAGTAGCTCCTACATTGGCAGTTTGCCCTAACTGTGGTGCATACTATGTATACCACACTGTTTGCCCTACTTGCGGTTACTATCGTGGTAAGGTTGCAATCGTTAAGGAAGCAGCTGAATAATGGGTAAAATCAATGCTGTAATCACAGGTGTAGGTGGATACGTGCCAGACTATATCCTCAACAACGAGGAGTTGTCGCGCATGGTGGATACCACAGACGAGTGGATTACCACACGTGTGGGTATCAAGGAACGCCGCATCCTTACAGAGGAAGGTCTCGGAACCAGCTACCTGGCGCGTAAGGCGGCAAAGCAGCTGATTCAGAAGACTGGCGTGGATCCGGACACAATCGATGCACTGATTGTGACAACCACTACACCTGACTACAAGTTCCCTTCTACAGCATCTATCGTCCTCGGTAAGCTCGGACTGAAGAATGCCTTTGCGTTCGACTTCTCTGCAGCTTGCTGTGGATTCTTGTACACCCTCGATGTTGCAGCCAGCATGATTCAGAGCGGCAGATACAAGAAAATCATCGTAATCGGTGCAGACAAGATGTCTTCACTCGTAGATTACACAGACCGTGCTACCTGTGTGCTTTTCGGCGACGGAGCAGGTGCTGTGCTCGTGGAGGCAACAGAAGAGGAAAATGTAGGTGTTCAGAACTCATACCTTCGTACCGACGGACAAGGCTTGCCTTTCCTCCACATGAAGGCTGGTGGTTCTGTGTGCCCTCCTTCACACTTCACCGTAGACCATCGTCTGCATTATCTTTATCAGGAAGGTCGCACCGTGTTCCGTTACGCAGTAACCGACATGAGCAACGACGTGATGAAGATCATGGAGATGAACAATCTCAAGGCTGATGATGTGAACTGGGTGATTCCTCACGAGGCCAACCTCCGTATCATCGAGGCTGTGACCAAGCGTGCAGGAATTCCACTTGACAAGGTGGTAGTTAACATCGACCATTATGGAAATACCAGTGCGGCAACAATCCCATTGGCACTCTGGGATGCAGAGAGCCAGTTGAAGAAGGGCGACAACGTCATCTTCACTGCATTCGGTGCAGGATTCGTACATGGTGCATCTTTCTATAAGTGGGCTTATGATGGTGCTGCTTATGGCAAGTAAGACATATTAAAATAGGATAGAATAATTATCTATATAAGGAAACGCATCTTTCTTATTTCATCTCAACAAAAGTGAACTAAGCAAGGATGCGTTTCTTTAGCTTCATGCCAGGTTCTGGCAAACTCATTTAAACATTTCGTTTCAATCAATTTTTATCGTATGCATAAAGCAGGTTTCGTAAATATCGTGGGCAACCCTAATGTGGGAAAGAGTACGCTGATGAATCAACTGGTGGGCGAGCGTATCAGCATCGCTACCTTCAAGGCGCAGACCACCCGTCATCGTATCATGGGTATCGTGAATACCGATGACATGCAGATCGTGTTTTCCGATACTCCGGGCGTCTTGAAGCCAAACTACAAGATGCAGGAGATGATGCTCGCCTTCTCGGAGAGTGCGCTGGCGGATGCCGACGTGTTGCTTTATGTGACCGATGTGATTGAGAACCCTGAAAAGAACATCGACTTCCTGGAAAAGGTGAAGAAGATGAAGATTCCGGTGCTCCTGCTCATCAACAAGATTGACCAGAGCGACCCGAACAAACTGGGTGACACCGTGGAGAAATGGCACTCGCTGCTGCCGAATGCCGAGATTCTGCCTATCTCTGCGAAAAACAAGTTTGGCGTGGATATGCTCCTCAAGCGCATCAAGGAGCTGCTGCCTGAGTCGCCTGCGTTCTTCGACAAGGATCAGTTGACCGACAAGCCAGCCCGCTTCTTCGTATCTGAGATTATCCGCGAGAAGATTCTGCTCTACTACGACAAGGAGATTCCTTATGCCGTAGAGGTGAGGGTGGAGCGATTCAAGGAGGACGACACCCGCATCCACATCAATGCCGTCATCTACGTGGAGCGTGATTCCCAGAAGGGCATCATCATCGGTCACCAGGGCGTGGCGCTCAAGAAGGTGAACACCGAGAGTAGAAAGGCACTTGAGAAGTTCTTCGGAAAGAAGATTTTCCTGGAAACCTTCGTGAAGGTTGACAAAGACTGGCGCAGTTCGCAGCGTGAACTCGATGCCTTCGGATACAATCCGGAATAAACTACCCCACCTCTCCCTGAATGTAATCGAGGGAGTGACTCTCGCCAGAGGGGCGAGGGCCGGAGCAAGGTCAGCTTCGGCAAATTATTAACTTGGATGCAGAGACCACATCCATGATACCTCCTCAAAGGAAGGAGGGTAAATGACTAATTATGGCAAATTTAGTAGCAATCGTAGGTCGCCCTAACGTGGGTAAATCTACTTTATTCAATCGTTTGACTCAATCTCGCCGCGCCATCGTGAGCGATACTGCTGGTACCACCCGCGACCGCCAGTATGGCAAGTGCAGCTGGAACGGAAGAGAATTCTCTGTGGTGGATACCGGTGGTTGGGTCGTTAAATCAGATGACATTTTCGAGGATGCTATCCGCAAGCAGGTGCTGGTGGCTACAGAAGAGGCCGACCTGGTTCTCTTCCTGGTAGACGTGAACACCGGTTTGACCGACTGGGATGAGGACGTGGCCCTGATCTTGCGTCGTGCCAAACTGCCTGTAATCCTTGTGGCAAACAAGGTGGACAACAGTGCTGAATACTATCAGGCTGCCGAGTTCTATAAGTTGGGCTTGGGCGACCCTCAGTGTATCAGTGCCGCAACAGGTGGCGGTACGGGTGACTTGCTCGACATCATATTAGACAAGCTTCAGGATAATCCTGAGGAAGCCATCGAGGAAGACATCCCTCGTTTCGCCGTGGTAGGTCGTCCTAACGCCGGCAAGAGCAGTATCATCAATGCCTTCATCGGTGAAGACAGAAACATCGTTACCGAGATTGCTGGTACAACCCGCGACAGTATCTATACCCGTTACGACAAGTTCGGCTTCGACTTCTATCTGGTTGATACCGCCGGTATCCGCCGCAAGAACAAGGTGAGCGAGGACTTGGAGTTCTATTCCGTGATGCGTTCCATCCGTGCCATCGAGAACAGTGATGTCTGCATCCTGATGCTCGACGCCACCCGTGGTATCGAGACCCAGGATATGAACATCTTCCAGCTGATCCAGAAGAACAACAAGAGTCTGGTGGTGGTAGTAAATAAGTGGGACTTGGTAGAGGAGAAGAACCAGAAGGTGATTGATACCTTCGAGAATGCCATCCGCAAGCGCATGGCTCCGTTCGTGGATTTCCCTATCATCTTCGCTTCTGCTTTGACCAAGCAGCGCATCTTCCGCGTGTTGGAGACAGCCAAGGATGTTTACCAGAACCGCAAGGCTCATATCGGAACTTCCAAGCTCAACGAGGTGATGCTGCCTATCATCGAGGCTTATCCACCACAGAGCGTGAAGGGTAAGTATATCAAGATCAAGTACTGTACCCAGTTGCCAAACACCACGATTCCATCGTTCGTGTTCTATGCCAACTTGCCTCAGTATGTAAAGGAGAACTATCGCCGCTTCCTGGAGAACAAGATTCGTGAGAACTGGTCGTTGCATGGTTGTCCAATCAACGTCTTCATTCGTCAGAAGTAACATATGATATTTCAGAAGTAACATATATATAATGTATAGATGAAGAAACTTTTGATTTTTATGATAATAAGTATGGGGTTGGGACTTTCTTCCTGCAAGGAGGAGCGTCCTGACCCTTCTTACTTTGCGGGTATCGCCGCAAAGGGTTACTACGACTTGCTCCTTGAGGGCAAGTACGAGGAGTATGTGGCCGGTTTCAACCAGCCCTACCGCATCCCGAAGGGCTATCACGACCAGCTGCTGCTCAATGCCCGGATGTATGTGGAGCAGCAACAGCTGGAGCACCAGGGCATTGCGAAGGTGAACGTGCTGAATGCCAAGGCAGACACTGCCTACCACGTTGCCGACGTCTTCCTGCAACTAGCCTTCGGCGACAGCACCAAGGAGCAGATTGTGGTTCCGATGGTAGAGGTGAAGGGTGAATGGAAGATGAGGTAGGAGACTATTTTGCATTATTCTTTTAAAAAAATGGAGGAACAAGATATGTTGGACTTGAATAGAAGACGATTGCCTGTAGGCATTCAGTCGTTTAAGAAAATCAGGGAGGGTAACTTCGTGTATGTTGACAAGAGCGACTTGGTGTGGTATTTGGTGAACTATGGTGACCAGTACAACTACTTGAGTCGTCCTCGTCGATTCGGCAAATCTGTGCTTGTAGATACCCTCCAGCACTATCTCGAAGGCAATAAAGAACTCTTCGAGGGATTGAAAATCATGGAGTTGGAAAAGGAATGGAAGCATCATCCCGTGATTCGTCTTGACATGAGCAGGGGTGGGGCTACGTCAGAGACCATCCGTTCTTACCTCAATATACGATTCAAGTATTATGAGGAGAAATATGGAATAGATGTGGATCCAACAGCGCAGCTTGCCGATCGTTTTGATGCTATCATCGTGTCAGCATATAAGCAGACCGGCCAGCCGGTGGCTGTGCTTATTGATGAGTATGATGCTCCCCTTCAACATTCCTGGAAAACCGATGATCACGATGGCTGCACGGAAGCCTATCGTGAGGTGTTTGCTATCTTAAAGGCAGATGATGAATATGAGCGTTTCGTGTTCATCACGGGCATCACCAAGTTTACGCAAATCTCCCTCTTTTCTGTGCTCAACAACTTAACCAACATCAGTTTTGAACCTGAATATGCCGCCATTTGTGGTATAACGGAAGAGGAAATTGCTGCCAATTTTGGATATGAAGTAAAGAAAATGGCGGATGTGAATGGTTGGACGGTAGAGGAAGCGCATGCTCGCTTAAAGGAATTCTATGATGGATACCATTTCTGTAAGCGAAATTCTGTGGATATTTACAATCCATATAGTCTTGTGAATGCCTTGGGAGCACAGCAGATTCGTAATTTCTGGGCTTCTTCCGGTGCCACCTCGCTGCTACCGAAGTTTGTAACCAACTTGGAGATGCGCTTAGACTACTTTAATGATTGCTATATCGATTCCTTCACTTTAGAGACTTCTGATGTAGTAGGCGGCGGTGCCGAGCTCTTCCTTTATCAGTCGGGCTACCTGACGATGAAGGGTTATGAGGATGGCATGTATCACCTTGGCTTTCCAAATGAGGAAGTGAAGCAGGCTTTGAATAGAATTGTAATGCCAGCACTTACCTTGCGAAATGGAGAACAGGTGATTTCTACGCAGAATATGCTGACTCGCTATATGAATATAGGAAATGTTGATGAGGCGATGAAGTGCCTTCAGGCTTTGGTTGCTGATGTACCATATAGTAACAAGAAGATGGCTTCGATGGATATGGAGGAGCGTTATCGTCTTTTGATGAGCACGATATTCCATGCCATAGGCTTTAGCGTGGAAGTTGAGCACATGCTTGCGACTGGAAGGATTGATATGGTAGTGAAGACTTCCCGATACATTTATGTATTAGAGTTGAAGTTGAAGAACAATGGTGGTAAGAAAGCTGCTGCCAGCCAAATCAAGAGCAACAACTATTTGGAGCCGTTTAAGGCAGATTCCCGCCAAGTGATAGGCTTGGCTTTGGAACTCGATGATTTAGGTAAGGGTATCTTGGATTGGAAGATGGTATGAGTGCAACTTTATTAATAAGGAGATAGTGATATGGAACAGATGAACAGACATGATGGTATGCCTACGGCAGCCAAAAGAAAACGCATTCCTTATGGCTTGATGAATTTCATGACTTTAAGGGAAAGGGACTGTTACTATGTGGACAAAACCCGCTTTATAGAATCAATAGAGGAAGCCAATATGTTCTTCTTCTTCATTCGCCCTCGCCGATTCGGCAAGAGCCTTACCATCTCTATGCTCCAGAATTATTATGATGTCAATAAGAAGGAACAGTTTGATAAGCTTTTTGGCGGACTGTATATCGGCGAGAATCCTACGCCTGAGCGTAATTCCTATCTGGTTCTTTCCCTCAACTTTGCCACAGTAGATGCCGGACTTGATAACTATCGGGCTGGTCTGGATTCCTGTGTCAATATAGGTATCATGAATTTCTGTGACAGATATAAAGCGTATCTGCCCGATGATATTGTCGTTAGGATGAAAGAGGAGTGCCAGGGATGCGTGGACCAGTTGAAGTTTCTGGCTGCAGAATGTGAGAATGTGAACCAGCATATCTATCTTTTCATTGATGAATATGACCATTTCACCAACAAGATTCTTGCCGAGCCGAAGCACATGGTCAGGTATCGTGAGCAGACTCATGGCGAAGGTTATCTTCGAATGTTCTTCGATGCCGTAAAGGATGCCACATCTTCTTCGTTGACACGTGTCTTCGTAACAGGTGTGAGTCCTGTAACGATGGATGACCTGACAAGCGGTTTCAATATAGGCACCAATTATTCTCTGAGCTATGAGTTTAATGAACTGGTTGGATTTACTGAGGAAGAGGTGCGGACACTGCTTACGGATTATGCGGCAGTTTGCCCGTTCAATCATACGGTAGAAGAGTTGGTTTGTAACATGAAGCCATGGTTTGACAACTATTGTTTCTCTGTGGAAGAGTATGGCAAGACCACCATGTATAATTCTGTGATGGTACTCAACTTCCTGGATAGGTATATCCGTTCGGGCTATCAGATCCCAAAATCCATGATTGAGACCAACATCCGTATTGACTACGATAAGATTCGCATGCTGATTCGTCATGACAAGAACTTCGACCATGATGCCAGCATCATCCAGGAACTGGTTACCAAGGGCTATGTTATGGGTAATCTCGTAGAGAATTTTCCTGCGGAACGTATCAACGACCCGGATAACTTCCTGAGCTTACTTTTCTATTTTGGTTTAGTAACGATAGATGGCTCTTATCAGGGATACACCAGGTTCATTATTCCGAACGAGGTGGTGCGTGATCAGATATACACCTATCTTTTGGATACTTATAAGGAGAATGACTTGACATTCGAAGAATTTGATAAGGATAAGTTGGCAAGTAAAATGGCATACGAGGGTAACTTCAAGCCTTACTTTACTTATATAGCTGACAGTCTGAAAAAGTTTTCTTCGCAGCGTGACAGACAGAAGGGTGAAGCCTATGTGCATGGTTTTACTCTGGCTATGACCAGCCAGTGCAAGTTCTATCGTCCTATATCCGAGTTGGACAATGAGGGTGGATATGCTGATATCTTCCTTTCGCCTCTTTGTGATATTTATAAGGATATGACTGATTCCTACATTGTAGAACTGAAGTATTGTAAGTCGAACACCAGCGATTCGCAAGTGCAGCAACTCTTCAGGGATGCTGCTGCCCAAGTTTCCCGCTATGCCGAGAGCAACATGGTGAAAGAGTTGGTGAAGACCACTCTACTTCATAAACTCGTAGTTGTTTATCGAGGGGTGGATATGGTGGTATGTGAGGAACTGGAGGAATAATGGTCTCATAAAGCATAAAAACCGCAGTCTTTACTTGGATGAAGGCTGCGGTTCTTCTTTTCTCTTTTTTCTGATTTCGCAGTTTTGCGTTTATTTTTGTTTGCGCAAACACAGAAAAATTAGAAAAAAAAGCTATGGAATTGCGTTAAAATTATTAAGATTTACACTTTTTAACCTAAAAAGTTTTGCTCGTTTCAGAAATTTTGCCTACATTTGCAACCGAAATAACCTAATGAGGGTATAAGACTCCTAAAAAGAGTTTGTCCTCTCGACCTAAAAAAGAACTGTAGATTTCTAACGAACGATGTAGATGATAAACGATGTAAGATGTAAGAACTGAAGAAGGTAATACGAAATATTAGCCGACTCTCTCCTAACAAGAGGCCGCTAACTAGAAGCTACAATTCTCTAAGAACAAATAAATGATGAAACCCTGGAAACAGATTCACCATGACATTTGAGGATTCTTTCTAAGAATAAATAATAATGAACAATTTTTTTTATAAACTAAAATTTACGATTATGAAAAAAGTTTTAACTTTAGTATCGGCATTGTCGATGGTTGCTGGTTCAGCATTTGCGCATGATTATTCATGGTCTGTAGATAAGACTCCGTCTACAGATAAGAATGGTGTAGTTGAGAATACCAAAGGTATGCTTAAGTATGATGGTAAGAAGTTTACATTTACAGCTGATGATGATGATGTTGTTACTGTTGATGTAAATAATAGTAATGCTTCATCAACCATGATAGTTGTAATTGGAGGCGTTAAGAACGAGGTTAAGGAGGGAACTGCTGTTACGCTTACACAGAAAGTGAATGCAGGTGAGGTAGCTATCGAAGTAACTGGCACTGGCTATGTTACAAAGATTGCTGTAGAGTCTCAAGCTTATCGTGATGCAAATGCAGCTGTTAAGCATGCACAGGATGTTCTTAATGCAAAAAATGCAGAGACAGCTAAATACGCTACAGCCCGTCCGAGAACGGCTGTTTGGGGTGTATCATAGAGGGCAGAACCGCTATC
>OGCP01000831.1_pt1 | contig 10527 bp, 12 predicted proteins | sample 1570191 | NCBI WGS metagenome assembly OGCP01 (sample SAMEA2582180, study PRJEB24529) | metagenome | biome: Human gut stool | place: China | collected 2011
CCCGGCATCCAACGCCATTCATGGCCATATCAATGATTTTCTGGTGCGTACCGGGCTGAGAGGCGGTGTAAGTGAACTGTAGTTGCCATGTTTTACGGCAATGAGAGCAGAGATAGCGCTGATGTCCGGCAGTGCTTTTGCCGTTACGCACCACGCCTTCAGTAGCGGAGCAGGAAGGACATCTGATGGAAATGGAAGCCACGCAAGCACCTTAAAATCAACATCATACAGTAAATCAGTAAGTTGGCAGCATTACCCGATTTTATAACGCTTGTCATCCACCTAGCCACCATTCAAGATGACTTATAACTGACCGTGCACAATGAAGGTAAAAGTAATGACTTTTGGGGAAAAAGAAAACAATACTGCTATAAAGAGATTGAGAACAGAGCTGGCCAATATTAGACACGATGGTAACCTTGTCTCTCTACTGTCCCTTCTGACTGAAGAACTCATTAAGAACACTCCCGTTATAGGTAAACCCTGGGAGGTAAGCAGTAAAGTGCTTAAAAGACTCGATGATATTGAAAAGAATGAGCAGGCAGAGCGTATTAATCATTATATTCTGGGCCTCAGTAAGTTTAGTCGTGAGCAAATGGACGGAGATCTGGGTTCTGCAGACCTACTGGCTATCCTCCGTAGGCTACTGGAGGACGATGAGGCCGGGAAAACGCGTTTTTATGTCCGGCTAACGGTCAGTTTGGCTGAAAGTAAACTGGATGCGGATCAACGGATACATTTCGTGAGACTGGTCAGTGCATTGACTCTTCATCAGATCTATTATGCCCGTGAGCTGTATATCCGTAAGACAATTCCGCTGCAAGGGTATGACACTGAGGAAATGACCGAAAGAGCGCTGACCGGGCGGACGGATGGCATGTCGCGTCAGGCTCTGAATACATTGCTGAACTGGGGATTGCTGACGGAGAGGGAAAACAAACTAACTTGTGAGAAGAAAGAGTCTTCTAGCTACAGACTGAATGAGGATTTCAGGCTGCTCGTGGCGTTTTTGTTTGATGAAAAGGATCGACAGCCGGTGAATATTAATGAGCAGGCCAAAGAGATATACGATGTTATCCTCGTCCGTAATCTTCCTTCTGTCAATAACTTGTACGAGTCGTACATAAAGGAAAAGCTCCAAGAGCAGGGTATACAAACTGGAATTGTAGAACGGACGGGAATGGTAGAAGGGCAGGTCATTGTTGGCGCGCACATGCTCAACACGTGGGCACCATACTACCTTCATACTAAAATCCTGAAGGTAAGTAGTAACCAATTGAATGATAAGGAATATATTCAAATTATTATTACCCGAAATGGGCGTGAACCACTACCGAATAATGATCTTAACGTACGCGCATTCAGGATAGACAAACACATTTTTGGGGGCACAGGTAAAAACGAAGCTAAGGCCGCTTCCAAACTACAGTCCGAACTGGACAGCATCATCAAATTTATTTTGCAGCTTCCCAAAAGGCCTGATTATGGCTCAGCCCCTGACTGACCCACGATCTAAGCGCGTCACAAAGGGGGCTCGAGGAGTCCTGTCGCAAAGCTCTGTATTCTCAGCTCTGCCAGATGAGAATTGAGTTCGGGAACTGCTGGCTTAACTGTCTGTTCGCTAGACGAAGACCATCCGCCCAGCATTCATCGAAGAATTTCAGAGCTTCATCGCCGGTACGCTGAGATGGCTCCCGACTTGCCAGCCAGCGTGACCGGACTTCGTTACGGGTTCTGTTCATTTATTGCTGCCTTCAGGAGTCATTGACTTCTCCGATCTTGCCGTCACGACATTTCGGGTGCATCAACGTCTAATCCAATGAACCGTAAGTAACGTGTTAATTGCTGGTACATCTTCCGGCTCGGCCAGAAAGTAAAAATAAGGTGATCCAGATCGCTTCAGTACTTGATAACGATGGGTCCCATCTCCGAAATGAAATCCACCATATTCGTGCACACATAACAAGACCGGTGAAATAGGCCATCCTTTTGCGATATGAAGTATTGCCCTCCCTAGTTTCGGATTGGTAAGTTCCCCCCAGAAACTGGAATCCGCCAGTCGAAATCGAATCTCTCTTCAGCCTGATGGTTCAGCGAACAGTGCGACAGCAAAAGATGGTGATGCAAAAATTTAGACTGGCCCCATGAACCTCCAGACAGTTGGTATCACTTAAGTTAGTGATAGTCTTAATACTAGTTTTTAGACTAGTTATTGGAGTCCGGATGATTGATGTTTTAGGTCCAGAGAAGCGCAGGAGGCGCAGCGTTCAGGAAAAAATCGCCATTGTTCAGCAGAGCTTTGAGCCTGGTATGACTGTGTCTCTGGTTGCCCGGCAGCATGGTGTCGCTGCCAGTCAGCTGTTCCTGTCGCGTAAGCAGTACCAGGAAGGCAGTCTCACCGCCGTTGCCGCAGGTGAACAGGTTTATGAGACGACAATAACTCAGTCCGGCAAAACTAGTTGACGTCTAATACAGGTTGTACCCGCGTCGGAGCTGGCCTCTGCGATGAAGCAAATTAAAGAGCTGCAGCGCCTGCTGGGAAAGAAAACCATGGAAAACGAGCTGCTGAAAGAAGCCGTTGAATATGGCCGACAAAAAAAGTGGATAGCGCACGTGCCCTTGTTGCCGGAGGATGGCGAATAAGCTTTGTCAGTCGTTGCCTCCGGGTCTCGCGTGCGCAACTGCATGCCATGGCCCGTCGGTCGAAGGACTGGCAGGATCGTCGATGTAAGCGCAAGCCTGATGATACTGAAGCGCTGGCCCGTATCCATACCGTTATCGGCGATCTACCCACCTATGGTTATCGTCGGGTATGGGCACTGCTGCGCAGACAATCAGAAACTGATGACATGGCGGTGATCAATGCCAAACGCGTATACCGCATCATGCGTCAGAATGCGCTGCTGCTTGAGCGAAAACCGACAATACCGCCCTCAAAGCGAGCGCATACAGGGAAAGTGGCCGTTGGAGAAAGTAACCGGCGGTGGTGCTCTGACGGCTTCGAGTTCAGCTGTGATAACGGTGAAAAACTGCGGGTCACGTTCGCGCTGGACTGTTGTGATCGCGAGGCACTGCACTGGGCGGCCAGTACCGGTGGCTATGACAGTGAAACCGTGCAGGACGTCATGCTGGGTGCAGTGGAACGTCGCTTCGGTAACAGCCTGCCAGCATCCCCCGTTGAGTGGCTGACTGACAACGGTTCAGCCTACCGTTCTAATCAGACGCGTCAGTTCGCCAGAATGGTAGGACTGGAGCCTAAACATACGGCGGTACGTAGCCCGGAAAGCAACGGGATGGCGGAGAGCTTCGTGAAAACGATGAAGCGTGATTACATCAGCATCATGCCGAAGCCCGACGGGTTAACAGCGGTGAAGAACCTTGCGGAGGCCTTCGAACATTACAACGAATGGCATCCGCATAGTGCACTGGGATATCGTTCCCCACGGGAATATCTGCGGCGACGAACCAGTCATGGGTTAAGTGATAAAAAGTGTATGGAAATATAGGGGCCAATCCAAAATTGTGTAAAGCAGCCATTTCAGCGATTACACGAGCAAAAATACCCGCCGCACCAGATGACGAAACATATCAGAGGGTCAAACATTCCGCTCTTGATTTCAGACTATAGAAATGAAAGTGGCGCCGCGACTGGCTGTAACACCGATCGCCCGAACGACATCTCGATAGCCAGGTATGCCAGCGCGATCGTAGCAACGAATAACACGCAGGAATTTGAGCGGGTATCCCGATTTTTCATCGTAAAGGTGGGGTTGTTGAGGCGACACTGACATGTCGCTGCAAGCCTTGCGATATCGATGCAATTTATTAATATTTAACATAAAACGCATTAAGCGCACTGGTGTTGTAGGGGCTCAATGCTAATGTCTATTTGTGGCTCATTAGGAATGTCCGGGTTATAGTTTCAAAGCTGCTTGACTAGACAACGACTCACTTTTCCTGATGAGGAGTTTTCTATGTCTGTACATGCCGCCGGGATGTTCACCGTGAAAGAAATCAACCGCCTAAAAATCCTTCAGGATGTCATCGATCGCAATCTGCGGCCTGGTCAGGCTGCCGAAATGCTCGGTATCACGCCGCGTCATTGCAGTCGTCTGCTGGAACGTTATCGTCAACTCGGACCGCTTGGCATGAACAACCAGAGTCGCGGCCGCACTGGTAACCGTCTGTTGCCAACGGCACTGACAGATCAGGCACTCAGTATAATCCGGGAGCACTACCGTGATTTTGGTCCCACGCTGGCCCGGGAAAAACTGGAGGAAGTTCACGGTCTGGTCCTGGGTAAGGAAACCATCAGACGCCTTATGATAAAAGCCGGACTCTGGATCCCCCGAAGACAACGCGCGCCGAAAATTCATCAGCCCCGTTACCGGCGGCCCTGTACTGGCGAGCTGATACAAATTGACGGCTGTGACCATCACTGGTTTGAAAACCGGGGTCGGCCCTGTACGGCACTGGTCTATGTCGACGATGCCACCAGTCGTCTGATGCACCTGCTGTTTGTGAAATCTGAGTCCACCTTTACCTATTTTGAAGCGACCCGTGGCTATATCGAGAAATATGGTAAGCCCATGCTCCTTTACAGCGATAAAGCCAGCGTATTCAGAGTCAATAATAAGCACGCCACCACTGGTCCCGGTGAAACCCAGTTTGCCCGAGCCATGCGCTGCCTCAACATTACCCCACTATGCGCGGAGACCAGCCAAGCAAAGGGGCGCGTTGAACGTGCCCACCTGACACTTCAGGACCGGCTGGTTAAGGAACTCAGGCTTAAAGGGATCAGTACGATAGAAGCAGCGAATGCATTTGCTGAAGAATACATGGCGGATTATAACCGGCGCTTTGCTAAAGCACCCCTGCATGATTTTAACGCACATCGGCCACTGACATTAGACGATGACCTAGATGCGGAATTTACCTGGCGAGAGCCCCGTCGTGTGTCAAAAAACCTTACAGTACAGTACGATAAAGTGCTGTATCTGATTGAAGACAGTGAGTACAGCCGCCGGGCCATCGGTAAGTATATCGACGTCTGGCACTATCCTGACGGGCATAAGGAACTGCGCCAGAATGATATGCTGCTCCCCTATTCCACCTATGACCGGTTGTCGGAAGTTGACCCTGTCGCGATTGTTGATAATAAAAGACTGGGCCATGTGCTGGAAGTCGCCCGCCAGGTCCAGAAAAAACGGGACAATAATCGCTCCCAGTCGCTACCTTCAGGAGATGAGCCTTCCCGCAGACGGCATGCTCCAAGCACCAACAAATCCCAGCGCTCGCTGAACGAAGATGACCTGCTTGAAGCCATAATAAAGCTTCAGGGAAGCTCTGATGCCATCTTTGGTAAAAGGTGAACTTGTTGGAAACCTCGCACTCACTGGCCAGCAGCGCAGTGTTGCAGCTAGTGCAATCAAAGCCTGAAAAAATTTCTGAGAAATGCAAATAACTTCAATGATATTATATACAAAGAAAAACGTCGGGTAGCCGGGATAAAGTCCGGGTGTCACAGAACCCCGAACCGCTTCGCGGTGACTTCTTACCACAAACCAAGTCTATGTAAAATTTATTGCATAGATATGAATCTAATCAGAGCATTAAATTTAAAGATGGTAAATTATGTATATGACTGGTCAAGAAATTAACGATAAAAAGAAAGAGTATCTTGAATTACTAGATCGAGAAGAGAATGAACAGATTTATCAAACATACCTTGAAGAAAATACAATGTTCATACCAAGAGAATTCGAGCAAAACCATGGAATTCACTTCAGTACGGTATTTAGAAAGTTGCCTCTATCTAGCGATTATAAACCTGATTTCGTATATTTATCAAAAAGCTCGGATAACTGGAATGTAGTATTAGTTGAAATTGAAAAACCATCGTCGAAATATTTTAAAAAAAACTCTACAACTTTTCATGCAGACTTCAATCTTGCTTTGCAGCAAATGAACACATGGAGGGCTTGGTTTGATGATGAGTCAAACAGAAATCACTTTAAAAACAATATATTGCAGGGGTTTATTGAACCGGCGCACATGGGGAGAAATCCGTTTAATTTCAAGTATGTCCTTGTTCATGGTCGTAGATCAGAATATGAAAATAATACACAGAAAACTGCACTAATCAGAGGGCAACAGCGAAGTGACTTCTCAATAATTTCATTTGATAGTTTGGCTGAAAATATAGAGAAAAAATATAAGTTATATGTTGGAGTGAAAAAAAATAGTCACTATGAATTAATATCAAAAGAATTTGTTGATGAAGGGATATTTTCATGGATGAACATAGATTTTTTAGCAATTACACAAAGTATATATGATGATGCAATCGCAAAATCAGATAGTTGGCATCACTATATAATTAAAGAAAATGGAACCGTCAAAGCAATGGATTATGCTCTCCCTCTAATTAAAATAATTTGATAGTAGTAAAAAAATAAATTGGTTCGCATAATGACGTTATGCTAAAGAGGCCGCTGTGGGAGAGATTTTCGCAGTGGCCTTTTCTACATATGGACATTTCTAACGAGCTACTGATTAGACATTTCTAATGAGCTTTGACAATTTATGTAACAGCAAAGTTGTAATGTCCGCCTTGGGCTAAGTTAAGATGTCCGTCATGTATAATCAACAAGAAGATCACCATGACGGCTCATGCAGCGGAGTTTTTTACATTGGATGAAGTTAACCGACTCAAAGTCATTCAGGATGTTGTTGATCGCCGTCTGACAACTCAAATGGCAGCTCAGCGACTGGGCATCTCGGATCGCCAGTGCAGACGGCTTCTGTCGCGTTACCGTGAATCTGGCCCACTTGGTATGGCTAATCGTCGTCGTGGGAAACCCAGCAATAATCAGTTGCCTGATGGCCTTGCCCGGTATGCACTCAGTATTATACGTGAGCGCTATGCAGACTTTGGGCCGACGCTGGCGTGTGAGAAGCTTGCAGAACTGCACGATGTCCACCTGTCCAAAGAAACTGTCCGGTCGCTCATGGTTAAAGCCGGTTTCTGGGTCCCCCGTAAGCAACGTGCGCCAAAAATTCAGCAGCCACGCTATCGCCGGGCCTGTTGTGGCGAACTGATACAGATAGATGGCTGTGACCACCACTGGTTCTAGAATCGTGCTCCAGCCTGTACCGCGCTTGTTTACGTTGATGATGCAACGAGCCGACTGATGCAGCTCCGCTTTGTAAAATCGGAATCAACATTCACCTATTTTGAGGCTACACGAGGCTACCTGAAAAAACATGGTAAACCGCTGGCGTTATACAGTGACAAAGCCAGTGTATTCAGAATAAACAACACGCATTTCCCCGGTGGTGATGGACAGACTAAGTTTAGCCGTGCCATGAACTAGCTAAACATCACCGGTATCTTTGCCACCACCAGTTCAGCCAAGGACCGTGTTTAACGGGCTCACCTGACGTTACAGGACCGCCTCGTCAAGGAGCTGAAACCCCGTGGTATCAGTACACCCAAAGCCGCAAACGCCTTGCCGAAGAGTTTATGGCTGACAACAACCGCCGGTTTGTATAGCCACCTCGTCACAATTTCGACGTTCACCGTCTGCTTGAGAATAATGAAAATCTGGAGTCAACATTCACATGGCGTGAACAGCTTAAGGTCCCCAAGAACCTGACCCTTTTTCTTCTGCAGGTCTGCATGCATTGCAGCCGATTCAGAAATTAATAAATTCGAACCATCACTCCATGGCAAGAACTTATACTCAGAAGCGATATTATAAGAAATTGATTATTTTCTGAAGTGCGCCACAACATTCAAAGATCTTTTAGAAAAGTTCCTGACAAAAGTTAACCTGGTAATGTACCAATTTAGAGCATAAGTATGTTTAACCTTAATCCATCCACACTACAACAATGAAAAGGTTATGATTGTTAAGTGCTTGATTGAAGAGTTTTAATTAAAAAATATTAATTGCATCTAATTTCAAAAAATCAAATCAGTTTATTTCAATGCTTCAAAATAGTGCACCCCCTAAATCACTTGCACCAATTTGGTTCACCTTTTAAGTAAAAGGTTAATGTTTTTACTATAAAAAAAGCTTGCTTTGTTAAAAACATACATGTAAGTGTAATGGCACTTAATATACTGTTTCTTTTTTGTGGTGGATGTTAATCATAACGGCTTTGGGTGTTTTTTTTAACGCAAAAAAAAGCGAACGTCCGTTCGTTCGTACGAGAAGAAACCTCAGGTCAAGGAGCCAATATGCTACAGCTGATGCCTACAATTGCGATTATCGGGAGTGGTCCTGCAGGCTGCTACAGTGCTCAGTTCCTGAAAAAAGCTCTCCCGGGCGCCGAAATAACAGTGTTTGAGGCACTACCAGTGCCTTACGGACTTCTCCGGTATGGCGTGGCCCCAGATCATCAGGGAACCAAAAACATCTCCTCACAATTTGAACGCATGTTCACCACCAGTAATGTTCGGTTTGTAGGAAATGTAGAAATAGGAAAAGACATTCCTTTAACCGAGCTGATCGATGCATTTGACGTGGTTGTTGTGGCTACTGGGTTATATGTCGATAGAAAACTCGGAATTCCCGGTGATAGTCTGAGCTACGTCTGCGGTGCAGGGGAAATTCTCCGGTCGCTGAACGGATACCCACAGTCAGACAGCAATGGTATGGGACACAGGTTACAAGCCCTAGGGGAACGGATTGCCGTGATCGGTAATGGCAATGTGGCAATGGATGTGGTCCGGTTGATTGCGAAAAGCGAAGAAGAACTGGCGGGTTCAGACATCAACGATATTGCCAGAAAAAACCTCTGCACAGATAAAGTCAGATGCATTGATGTCATAGGCCGCTCTCCTATCGAGCAGGCAAAGTTTGATCTGGCGATGCTACGCGAAATATGCCAACTGAAAAATGCAACCATTCGCTGGCCGGACAAACAAGCCGGTACCCATGGACTTGCAGCAGATCTGTTGTCAAGCACCGATGAGGCATCAGTGGGTAAGAAAGACTCTTTAGAGATTAATTTTCGCTTTAATTCCACCCCCTTGCTAATCACCGCTCATAACATGTCCGCGGTACTGACTCTTAACAACAAAAGTGTTGGCAGTATTCAGGACTATCACTACGACACAATTATTACTGCTGTGGGCTTTTGTCATAACCCTGAGGGGAGTTTTGCCTCAGTTGCCGGAGTTTATTCTGTTGGCTGGGCTCGCCGCGGACCTACTGGTACTGTAGCTGCTAACAGAAGAGAGGCTGCGGAAGTCAGCGCGACGATACTGAAAGACCTGGAATGCGGTCGTATTGCTACTGGTAAAGCCGGTCTGAAAACAGTCGAAGACAAAATTACGCATAAAGCTGTGACATTTGAACAGTGGCAATACCTTGACCGATACGAAATTAATTCTGCTCCCTCCGGGCGATGCAGGAAAAAAGCAATCTCCATAGCAGAAATGCTTTCCGTGATGGAAACAGGAACGTCATTACCGTAATGACCTGGACCACCTTTTGTTACACCAACAGGTTTGCGGAATGCAATGTAAAACAATGCGTTAAAATGCTGAGGTTTAAGATGTTAAAGATTATTTTTGGTACAGAAAGTGGCAACGCTGAGATGGCGGCAGAGGATATGGCTACCGTATTAACAGAAGCAGGTATCGAAGCAAAGGCTGTTGCGATGGATGACTATGATGTTAATGGACTGACTGATGAAGAGCATGTGATCCTCATGACTTCTACATATGGTGAGGGTGAATTGCCGATGACAACCCTACCATTTTACGAAAGTCTAAAAACACTTTCCCCCAACCTTAGCGGTATCAAATTCTCGGCCTTTGGATTGGGTGACAGTACCTATGAAACCTACAATCAGGCCATTAAAACACTCATAGCATTAATGACTGAACTGGGTGCCAGCCAGGTTGGTGAAACAGGCCTCCATGATGCTGCGCTGCCTTATACCGTCAGTGATATGGCCGTTTGCTGGGCCAGCCGCCAGTTTATTATTGCCTGAAGCTAAGAGGATAATTCATATGTTTTCACATCCGGAAAAGCAAGACAGATATTTCCCGTGGGCTGACCGTCTGTTCCGTATTAATCCGTATCCATGGTATGACAAGGCTCGTGCAGAACATCCCGTTTACCGTATGGAGAATGGAGAGATCGTACTGACCCGTTATCACGATGTAATGAAATGGCTGAAAGCACCACTAGGCGCCACCCATTTCGGGAATGGGCCATGGAATAACTTTGATAACACAGTACTGAACATTGATCCACCTGAACACACCACACTGCGTCGATATTCCAATAAATGGTTTACCCCTAAACTGGTTAACCAATATATCACAACCGCAAAAGAGCTGGCTGAGAATGCACTGGAGCGTTATAGCGACGGCAGCGTGATGGATGCATTTTATGAACTTGCAGTTGTTCCTCCGCATGCCACCATGTGCCGCGCTCTGGGTGTACCTGATGATGATGCAGGTCTGATATATCGACATTTTTTAACCTGTACTGATGCACTTGGCCA
>OGCP01000832.1_pt1 | contig 10493 bp, 6 predicted proteins | sample 1570191 | NCBI WGS metagenome assembly OGCP01 (sample SAMEA2582180, study PRJEB24529) | metagenome | biome: Human gut stool | place: China | collected 2011
GGTTGATATGTTTGTTGAGGCGGTAAAAGCACTGGTAAAGGTAGAAGAGGACTGGGTTCCATCAGAGCCGGAGACATCTCTTTACATCCGTCCGTTCATGTTCGCTACTGAGGCAAGCCTTGGCGTACATATGGCAAAATCCTACAAATTCGTTATCATCACCACTCCGGTTGGAGCATACTATGCAGAGGGCATCAACCCGGTTAAGATCCTGGTTGAGGATGAATATGTTCGTGCAGTCAAAGGTGGCACAGGATTTACAAAATGCGGCGGTAACTATGCAAGTTCCATCGCAGGCCAGGTAAAAGCAGAGAAGATGGGATGCACCCAGGTTCTGTGGCTGGACGGCGTACATCGTAAATATGTAGAGGAAGTTGGAACCATGAACATCATGTTCAAGATTGCCGGTGAAATCTACACAGCACCAATCGAAGGAACCGTTCTTCCGGGTGTTACAAGAGATTCCATGATCCATCTGCTTCGTGACTGGGGCTACAAAGTAAATGAGACAAGACTTTCCGTAGATGATCTGATGAAAGCCGGACATGACGGTACATTGGAAGAGGTATTTGGTACAGGTACAGCAGCCGTTATCTCACCAGTTGGAGAACTCCGTTACAAAGATGATGTTGTGACAGTCAACAACTTTGAGATTGGAGAACTGACACAGAAATTATATGATACCTTAACCGGCATCCAGTGGGGAAGAATCCCGGATAAATATGGCTGGACAGTAGAAGTAAAATAACTTCTGGACATTTTTCGCATATCATAGTATAGTAATCATGTTATAGATGCCTTCATAGATGTAGCAGCATTTATGAAGGCATTTACAATATATATAGCACATTGATAATCGAATAAGGTTTATATTTTCAGATATGCAATCCTGTCTGTGACTGATTGCAGACATTTAGGTTTCTCTTCTAGCGCCATGTACCTGTGAGGACGACCATACACAGGTTAACGAGGAAAAGGGTTATCGAAAATTCGGCGGACGCCCTTTCGTACCTCCCAGTGCGAGATATGCCGGCAAATATGCAGGTGACTGCAAAACAAATACGGTATAATGGGACAATTGAATTCGAATATGATTTAAATTTTAAATAGAAAAGAAGAGGAAATTTAATATGTGTGGAATTATAGGTTATACAGGCAGTGAAAACGTAAAAGATGTTTTATTAGATGCGTTGGAATTATTAGAGTATCGTGGATATGACAGTGCGGGTATTGCAGTGAAAGACGAAACTTCCCATGTGACAAATGTTTATAAATGTGCCGGAAGAGTAAGTGATTTAAGAGCAATTTGTGATTCGAAGAAGATTTTGTCTACCTGCGGTATCGGACATACAAGATGGGCAACTCACGGTGGAGTTACGGATCAGAATGCACATCCGCATCAGCAGGGAAAAGTGACTCTGGTTCATAACGGGATCATCGAAAACTATCGTGAGCTGATCGCCGATTACGATTTGCAGGAAATCCTTCATTCTGAAACAGATAGTGAAGTTGCGGCTGCATTATTAAATCATTATTACAAGGGAGATCCAAAGGAAGCAATCAAAAAAACAGTGAGCAAATTAAAGGGTACCTTTGCGCTTGTGATCCTGTTTGAAGATCAGCCGGATGTGATCTATTCCATTCGAAATGTCAGCCCGATCGTTGCAACCATTTGCAAAGAGGGAGCAATGCTTGCATCTGATCTGACTGCACTCTGCCGTTTTACAAATGAATACTTTGTTGTACCGGAATATCACATTTTAGAGTTGCACAAAGATCATGTGGTACTTACGGATTTAAATGACAATGTGGTAGAACCGGAATTTTTGTCCGTTGACTGGGAGTTGAACAGCGCGGGAAAGAATGGTTATCCATTTTATATGGAAAAAGAGATTATGGAGCAGCCGGAAGCAATCAGGAATACGATCAAAGACCGTATCGTGAACGGTCTGCCTGATTTTACCTCGGATGGTGTGCCGGATTCTCTTTTTACAGACTGTGACAGAATTTGTGTGGTAGCATGCGGAACAGCCATGCATGCGGGACTTGTGGCACAGGCTCTGGTAAAATCTATCGTTCATGTGCAGATGGACGTAGAACTTGCATCAGAGTTTATGTATTCCGATCCGGTCATTGATGAGAAAACATTGGCGATCGCAGTATCACAGTCCGGTGAGACGATTGATACCTTGGAAGCATTAAAATACGCAAAGAGGCAGGGAGCAAAATGCTTATCCATCATCAACGTAAAAGGTTCTTCCATCGCAAGGGAAAGTGATTATGTGTTATACACCGCAGCAGGACCTGAAATTGCAGTGGCAAGTACAAAAGCTTACACAACACAGCTTTCCGTATTTTATCTTGTGGTTGCAAAAATGGCATTATTGCGAGGTGTCTACACAGAGGAGCAGACAAAGAGCTTTATCGCAGAATTAGAGCGTGTTCCGGAAGTGATGCAGAAAGTATTGGAGAAAAGACGTGATATCCATGTGATCGCAAAGAAGATTCTGGAAGCAAAGGATCTGTTTATGATCGGACGCGGACTGGATTACTCTATTTTACTGGAAGGATCATTGAAACTGAAAGAGGTTTCTTATATTCACTCTGAGGCTTATGCCTCCGGCGAATTAAAACACGGACCAATTGCACTGATTACGACCAATACACCGGTTGTTGCAACGGTAACACAGGAAAAACTCATGTCAAAAGAGCTTTCCAATATTAAGGAAGTAAAATCCAGAGGTGCAGATATTGTATTATTTATCAAAGAGGCACTTTCCGGTGATCTTGATACCGAATATCAGGTGATCAAGCTTCCGGATATGCAGGATGAATTTATGGTTTTACCTGCATCGGTTGCATTACAGCTTTTAGCATATTACGTGTCATCCGATAAGGGATTTGATGTTGATAAGCCAAGAAATCTGGCGAAGGTAGTTACGGTAGAGTAAGAATTAAGTTTTGGGGGATTTGGATAAAGAACGGAAATAAAAATTGAGAAGTTGGGAAATCGAATGTTTTGCACAGGAAGCAGAACAGGATTGCATGTCTGAGCATATAATATAAGGAAATGTATGAAGAGGTTGTTCATGCCAGATATCAAATATGCCCAGACAGAGGCTGTAGATAAAGGAAGCCTCAAAGTAGAAGTACTTACAAACCGGACCAGAAGACCGATTGAGGGAGCAAGAATCACCATTTCCTATTCTGGAGATCCGGATTCCACGGTGGAGGAGGTAAGCGCGGATGATTCGGGAATGTCGGAAAAACTTACGCTTGATGCGCCTCCGCTTGAATACTCGATGGAACCCTCCGAAAATCAACCATTTGCCCAATATACAGTCAAAGTTACCGCACCGGGATATCGTCCCGTCAGTATTTCGGGCGTTCAGGTTTTTTCAGAGCAGCTCGCATTGCAACAGGTGCGAATGGCGGAAGAAAATGAGGAAGAAAATCAAATAGATTCCATTGTGATTCCGGTCAATACGTTGTTTGGCAATTTCCCGGCAAAAATAGCAGAGTCCGAGATCAAGCCTGTCTCAGAATCCGGGGAGATCGTGTTGAGCAAAGTGGTGATCCCGGAGTTTGTCGTCGTTCACGACGGACCTCCTTCGGATAACAACGCGGCAAATTATTATGTTCGTTACCGGGATTACATCAAAAATGTGGCATCCAGCGAGATTTACAGTACGTGGCCGGACAGTACGCTGCGTGCGAATATCCTTGCGATCATGTCCTTTACGTTAAACAGGGTTTACACGGAATGGTACCGGAATAAAGGTTATAACTTCACCATCACAACATCCACTGCTTATGACCAGAAATTCGTCTATGGAAGAAATATTTTTCAGAGTATCTCGGATGTGGTAGATGAAATGTTTCAGAATTATCTTTCCAGACCGAATGTGAGACAGCCAATCCTGACGCAGTATTGTGACGGACAGCGCGTGACGTGCAGCAACTGGCTGAGTCAGTGGGGAAGCAAATATCTTGGGGATCAGAACTACGAAACGATAGAAATTCTCCGTTATTATTATGGTGATAATATGTTTATCTATATTGCGGAGCATAATGTTGAAAATTTGGTATCCTGGCCGCGGTATAATCTGGAAGTGGGCGCTGCCGGAGATAAGGTCCGGCAGATCCAGGAACAGTTAGCGAGAATCTCGCAGGCTTATCCGGCAATCCCGACGATCACACCGGATGGGATTTACGGAGAAGCAACGAGGGCAGCAGTAGAAAAATTCCAGTCTATTTTTGGATTGCCTGTGACGGGGGTGGTAGATTACCGTACCTGGTATAAAATATCGGAGATCTATGTTGCGGTGACAAGGATTGCAGAACTGGTATAAAATGCAGAGTAAATGTGCCGGGGAATTGGTGTTTTTCAGTTCTCCGGCACAAAAACGTTTCAGGACAGATCGCAGACTAGGATTTGAGTGGAAAATGTGTTAAACTAAAAGACAGTTTAAATTGCAGTAAAGCAGGGATAAAAAGTATGAACAACTATAAAATCACAATCCAGTATGACGGAACAAGATACAAGGGCTGGCAGGGGCAGAACAGCACCGGTCTGACCATCCAGGGAAAAATAGAAGCAGTGCTGGGACAGATGGCAGGACATGCGGTGGAAGTTATTGGTTCGGGGAGAACGGATGCGGGCGTGCATGCCAAAGGACAGGTGGCAAATTTTCATATTGAGGAGCATTTTACGGAGGGAAAGATCCTGTCCTATCTGAATCATTATCTGCCGGATGACATTGCCGTTATTGCGGTTGAGCAGGTGGACGAGCGTTTTCACAGCCGTTACGCCGCAAAGAAAAAGACCTACCGCTATCACATCCATATGGGAGAAATCTCGGATGTTTTCGAGCGGAAATATGAGTACCAGTATGAGAAAACACTCGATGTGGAGCGCATGAAAGAAGCCGCTTCATATCTGATCGGAACACATGATTTTACTTCATTTTGCGGAAATAAGAAAATGAAAAAAACGGCAGTCCGCACAATTTATGAGATCAATTTTACGAAGAAAGGGAATGATCTCTGGATCGATTACCGGGGCAATGGATTTTTGCAAAATATGGTGCGGATCCTGACGGGTACGCTGATCGAGGTCGGGGATGGCAGGAGAGCACCGGAGGAGCTGCCACAGATATTGGAGAGCAAAAACCGGGAGAGCGCAGGCTATACAGCGCCGGCATGTGGACTGATGCTCATGGAAGTGCATTATTAAAAGATAAATTCATAAGAAAAAACAGGCAGCAGGTGTTACATGGAAAAATGGTTTGTAATCAACAAGGGTGCTGATTTTGAAAAGCTTGGAAAAGAGTTCGGGATCAGCCCTGTCACAGCGCGTCTTATCCGAAACCGTGAGGTGATCGGGGAGGCGGCATTTGAAAGATATCTGAATGGAAGTTTAAAGGATTTATACGATCCACATTTATTGAAAGATGCAGATCGTTTGACAGATATTTTAAAAGTTAAAATAGAAGAACAAAAGCCGGTCCGTATTATCGGCGATTATGACATAGATGGAGTTATGTCAACCTATATTTTATACCGGGGAATCCAACACTGTGGTGGAAATGTTTCCACGCAGATTCCGGACCGCATGAAGGATGGTTATGGGATCAATGAGAATCTGATCGATCAGGCAAAAAAAGACGGAATGGATACCATTCTTACGTGCGATAACGGAATTGCTGCAATCTCAGAGATTGCGCATGCCAAAGAACTTGGGATGACCGTGTTAGTGACCGATCACCATGAGATTCCCTATATCGAGGAAAATGGGGAAAAACAGTTTCTTCGCAGCTGCGCAGATGCGGTCGTGAATCCAAAGCAGCGGGAATGTGCATATCCTTTTAAAGAGTTATGTGGAGCAGCAGTCGCATGGAAAGTGCTGCAGATGCTGTATGAAAAAATGGGGTTTGCCCGGGAAGAAACCTATGAATTTCTGGAAAATGTTGCATTTGCGACCGTTGGTGATGTCATGGATCTGACAGACGAAAACCGCATTTTGGTGAAAGAAGGGTTAAAACGTATCCGCCATACAAAAAATCCGGGTATGCGGGCTCTGATCTTTCAGAATCATTTAGAACCGGAACAGGTCAATGCATATCATTTTGGTTTTGTGTTGGGACCGTGCATCAATGCGAGCGGCAGACTTGATACGGCAAAGCTGTCATTGTCTCTTTTTTTACAGGGAGAGGAAGAGGCAGCAAAAACGGCAAGGGAGCTTGTGGAGTTAAACCAGCAGCGCAAAGACATGACGGCAGACGGCGTCGAGGAGGCAAAACGTGTGGTGGAAGAACATTACAGGCCGGATAAAGTGCTTGTCATTTATCTGCCAAAGGTACACGAAAGTCTTGCGGGAATCATTGCAGGGCGCATCCGGGAGACTTATCATAAACCGGTATTTGTGCTGACGAAGGCAGAGGAGGGCGTGAAAGGTTCAGGGCGTTCCATCGAGGAGTATTCCATGTATGAGGAACTATGTAAGTGCAGGGAACTTTTTGACAAATTCGGAGGACACTCGATGGCGGCAGGATTATCTCTCCCGGAAGAAAACGTGGATAAGTTCCGTGAAAAAATCAATGCCTGTGCAAATCTCACGGAGGACGACCTGATTCCGAAGATCAAAATTGATATTCCGATGCCAGCAGCGTATGCGGATGCCGGTCTTATCCGGGAATTTGCAGTGTTAGAGCCTTTTGGAAAAGCCAATATCAAACCACAGTTTGCCGACAAAAACCTGAGTATCACAAAGGCTTTTGTGGTCGGAAAAAATCAGAATGTGTTGCGGCTGAACATGGTGACAGCCGCGGGAGAGGCGGTATCGGCAGTCTATTTTGGTGATATTGAGGCGTTCAAAGCATATTATGCAGAAAAGTATGGAAGTGCGGAAGTGGAAAAAGCTTTTCGCGGTCAGATAAACAAATTGAGGATAATGATTGTGTACTATCCGGAGATTAACGAGTATAATGGAGTGGAAAGCGTACAGGTTATCATTCGAAATTATCAGTAAAAGCTGGAGGATGGCATATGTTTGGTGGAAAAAAAGCAAAAGAACTGGAAGAGGAACTTCTGGCATTACAGGAAAAACAGAACCGTCTGCAGGAGCAGATTTCTAATATTGCAAAAGCAAAAGACAGCGCAGAAGAGACATTGGTACAGATGACAATCTCAAAAACGGAACTGGATGAGACAATCACGGCGGTTTCAGAGGAATTGGAACTGTTAAAGGAGTGTTCAGAGGCGAATTCAGGACAGACAGTACTGTTGAAACAGCAGCTTGCAAAAAAGAATGAACAGAATATCAGATTGCAGCAGGAAAAAGAAGCACTCTGCCAGCAAATGGAGGGTGAGCACGAGAAAATTGCAAAAGTTGTAGAGAAGAACAAGTACGTCACCACACCCATGAAGGAGATAGAATCGTTCTATGAGGCATATTGTCAGGAGAGAGAGTCTGTTGAAGAGGCGTTACAGAAACTGGCAGATATTTCACAGAATATGGGAGTTCTGGCACTCGGCGCAGCAATCGAGGCAGGACGCATGGGAGAAGACGGAAGAAAATTTGTGACAGCGGCAGAGGAAGTGCGTGTGAACGCAGAGCAGTATACTTCGGCGGTTGCGGATGTGCTTGCGAGGATCAGTGGTTTTGAGGAAACTGCCACAGAGGCGGAAAAACAGATTCATGCGTTAAATGATCTCTTAAAAGAAAATAACGGTTCTCTGGTGAAACTTCTGGAAGACAGGGACACAGAGGCAGTGGAAACGGATCATGAAAATGTGGAAGAAGAAACAAATATTGAAGAAATATTAGAAAGTCTCTGTCAGGGTGAAAATGAATTTTTTGAAGTGCAGAGCAGAGTGTTATCCAAAGCGGAAACACTGCGCCAGGAGTGGAAAGAGCACAAAGAATGTGCGGATGAATTAGAACGCAATGTGGAGGAAGTCCATCGTTTCGTCCAGACAGAATAAAGAAGCTACAGGTTTTAAAATATATCTAATATATAATCATAGAAAAGAGAGGGGAAAAGTATGACAAAAGGGGAGAAGTTTACATTTTTATCAGCGGATGGCAAAACAACCATCCATGCAGTCAAATGGATTCCGGAAGATGGAAAGTATGAGGCAATTTTACAGATCACACATGGCATGATAGAGTTTGTAGAGCGCTACAGACCATTTGCTGAATTTCTGACAGAGAATGGCTTTATGGTGGTGGGACATGACCATTTAGGACATGGGGATTCCGTAGCATCCAAAGATGACTGGGGATATTTTGCGGAAAATCCGAGTGACACGGTGATCGCAGACATGCATGCACTGCGCACGATGATCCAGAAAGAAAATCCGGGTGTTCCTTATTTTATGATGGGACACAGTATGGGATCTTATATGCTTCGGAAATACCTCACCATTCACAATGATGATTTGAGAGGGGCAATCATTATGGGAACCGGTTGTGTGCCGGACAATACGACCAAACTTGGAATCAACGTGTGCAAATTCCTTGCAAAAATTTTTGGCTGGCATCACAGAAGCAAACTGGTAGAATCGCTGTCGTTTGGCGGACCATATAAGAAATATGATCTTTCTGGAAAAACACTTTCAAACAGCTGGCTTACAAAAGATGAGGATATTGTAAAATTTTATTATAGCGAACCGCGGTGTACGTTCAAATTTACATTAAACGGCTATCTGGGGCTGATGGAAGCAGTTCTCTACGATAATCAGTTGGAAAATGTGAAGAAAGTACCAAACAAGCTTCCAATTTTTATTGTATCTGGTCAGGATGATCCGGTGGGAGATAATGGTGTCGGCGTGAAAAAAGTGTATGATCTCTTCAAAGAGGCAGGTTCTCTGGATATTACATATAAGCTTTACGAAAATGACAGACATGAAATTTTAAATGAGACAGACCGCGATAAAGTGTATGCAGATCTTCTTGCATGGATGAGAGTGCGGATCGATACGTAAATAAAAAGAGAGGGAAAAAAAGTGAAGAGAAAGAGAATGACAAAGAGAATTGCAGCAATTATTTTAGCTGCAGTGATGATGATACCAACACATGTAACATCATTTGCAGCAGATGCTTCTGCGCAGAACTCCACCGGGCAGGAAGAGAGCAATGCCACATCCGGTGATTCCCAGACAACACAGTCAGAGAATAATGCAGCAACGCAGAATGACAGCAGTGCAACAGGTGCAGATACCAATGCCGGATCGACTGGAAATACAGGATCGGATACACAAAACAGCACGGCTTCAGATTCAAAGAGCAACACAAGTTCAGATACACAGAACAGTACAGGTTCAGATTCACAGAGCAATACAACCAATAATGCTGCTTCAGATTCGCAGAGCAGTACAACAACAAATTCTGACAGCACAAATACTTCCACCGGTGGCACAACCGATAATGTTACAGGTGGGGTAACGGTAGAAGATGATAAAAAATCCACAGAAAATGTGACTGGAGATGTCATTGTGGATGAGAATAACGATAATGTTAAGATTAAGAAAGATGATAAACCTTATCTTGCACTCGGCGCGGATTTGTCCGATGACCAGAAAAATACCGTATTATCCCTTATGGGAATCGATCCTGCCAATCTGGCAAATTATAACGTGACTTACGTTACAAATGCACAGGAGCATCAGTATCTGGATTCCTATGTGGATTCTTCCAAAATTGGAAGCAAGTCATGGTCTTCTGTCGTGATCGTAAAACGTAAAAAAGGAAATGGATTAAACATTTCTACGAACAATATCACATACTGTACCGTTGGTATGTACAAAAATGCGCTGACAACTGCTGGAATTACAGATGCGGATATCATCGTTGCAGGTCCTAAGCCAATTTCCGGAACCGCTGCACTGGTTGGAATCTTTGAGGCATATGAGGCAATGACCGGGGAAGCAGTACAGGATAACGTTGTAGATGCAGCGTTAAATGAACTTGTTGTCACCGGAGAACTGGAAGCTTCCATTCAGGGTCTGACCGATCAGGAAGTGGAGGAGTTTATTGCTTACATCAAGTCACTGATCGCAGAAAAGGGACTGACTGACGAGAAGAGTATCAACGAAGCAATTGATGAAGCCTGTGATAAATATGGCGTCACTTTATCTGATGATGAGAGACAGAAAATCGTTGATCTTCTTTTGAAAATCACTTCTCTTGGAATTGATTTAAGTGGACTGGTGGATTACGCAGCATCTCTCTACAATTCCTTTAAAAATGGAGGAAGCTCTTCCGGAATCATTGCATCTATAGGTAACTTCTTTGGAAATATCTTTAGTGCGATTGGGGAGTTCTTCAAAAATCTGTTTAAATAACCGGAGTTTAACTTACCGTGGAGCAGCAGATTTTGTGGTGCTTTCCTAGGGCGTGAAGGGCAGATATAAGCGTCCTCTCACAAGTCAGAATTTTATATGTAATGAAAAAGAAAAACGGTATAAACGAAATATTATGTTTCTGTTCG
>OGCP01000839.1_pt1 | contig 10318 bp, 9 predicted proteins | sample 1570191 | NCBI WGS metagenome assembly OGCP01 (sample SAMEA2582180, study PRJEB24529) | metagenome | biome: Human gut stool | place: China | collected 2011
AGCAGCTTCTGACATAAATATGATTGTCAATATAGAAATGCTTGGAATGTGGATCGCTTCTGATATAAAGATGATTATTAATATAAAGATGTTTGAAATTTAAAGAAAAGAGGATATATATGAAGACAGATTTGTTTAAAATAGGTGGGCTGACCGTTCACGGCTATGGCTTTATGATAGCACTCGGATTTATCCTTGCTATGCTTCTTGGTGAATACAGGGCAAAGAAACTTGGACTTAAGGACGAGTCGGTTATAGATATAGCGATAATCGCAGGACTTACAGGATTTGCAGGAGCAAAACTTTTATTTATAATAGTTGAATTTGACAGCTTTATGAAAAATCCTAAAGAGGTATTAGGTTCATCAGGATTTGTTGTGTATGGAGGAATTATAGCAGGTGTGCTTTGCAGTATGCTTTATTGTAAGATTAAGAAGATTAATTTCCTCGAGTATTTTGATCTTATAATGCCGGAGATAGCATTAGCACAGGGCTTTGGAAGAATAGGATGTTATCTTGCAGGCTGTTGTTATGGACGTGTGACAGACAGTGCATTTGGCGTGATATTCCCAGCAGGTTCTCAGGCACCAGCAGGTGTAAAGCTTATTCCAACACAGCTTATATCAGCAGGAGCTAATATAATTCATATGATAATACTTATTGCGGTGGCACATTTTATAGGCTATACAATAAGGAAGAAAGATGGCAGAAAGCTTGTGCTTCCAGCCGGTGGAATTGGTTATTTATATATGATTTTATATGGAATTGGAAGATTTTTTATTGAGTTCTTAAGAAATGATTACAGGGGCGAGATAGGTATTCTTTCAACATCGCAGTTTATATCAATATTCTTTATTGCAGCAGGTGTGGTTCTTCTTATTATTGGAAAGAAGAAAATGCAGTCTTAAAAAACAGATGGTTAATTATGTGATTTTCCTGTAACAGGCCGGAATTTAGTTCTGGTCTGTTGTATAGATACATAATTAACCATCTGTTTTTTATTGTGTCAATAATTTAAATCTACAGCACTACAGACATAGGTCAGGTACAAGAGTGCTTATTTAATATTATATTGCTGGTGCCGTATTAGTATGGACAAGTGTATAACAATAATCTGCTTAATTACTGTCTTGCAGCTTTCTTAGCCTTTCGGTAATCGCTTATATTTAGTGGGCGTACAAATCCGCAATATTCACACGTTTCGCCGCTTTTACCCCTTATATTAATAACAGGTATATAGAATATAGAAACACGGTTAATTCGTCTGTATAAGCCGTGTGGAGTTATATGTCCACAGTTAGGACACTGGAAAACACCAGTATCAGCATCTTTTTTGTATATTGTACCGTAACTGTAAATAACTATCATGCATCTGCCTCCCCGTGTCTTTCTTTAATAAAATGTCTTATGTTATTGACTACATAATTATATTCAGTCAGCTCACCCTCGTGAGGAGCAATAGTTATTCTGTTGCCGAATTCAACCTCCAGGGCAATATAGTTAGTGCCTGTAAGCTTGCCGTCAGCTATATTGCATACATAAACATTGGTAATAGTATCTAATGGAATAACATTAAATCCATTGGTGGTACGATTCAGGTCAATAATGTAATCAGGTGATACAGCGAGTTTTAACTTATTAGAGAAGAAATGTTTATTAGTAGCGAAGTTCTCATATAAAGCGTTGAGAGAACCATCGGCTTCAAGCTGTGCCATTTTCCTCCTTATAAATGCACCATTACGGTTTCCTGATATGAATAACATAATGGCTGCAAATGCCAATATGCCGGAACATATATAAAATACAATAGAGAGCTGGTGCCGGTTGTAATTAGTATCAAGATAATAGCTTCCAAAGTAATCAGTGTAGTTAGAAGTAGTAATACCAAGACCTGAGTCTTTGAAGTATTTAACTAGGTAGGAAGCAAGCTTTGCAGATATTTTAACTCTGTTACCTTTAAGTGTCTGTGGTGTGAAAGAGTAAATGTCATTGCCATCAGTAAAATCCTGTCCATATACAGGTACTGAAGTATTCTTGTTAGTGCTTATCACACATAAATATCCATTGATGTCCTCTGCAATATAATATCGTGCAGTTACTTTTCCATTAGTAGTCTCCTCGGCGAATGGTCCCATGAGATATATAGCGTTAAGCTGTGCAAGACCTTTCTGTGTTGGGTCGAAATTATCATAACGGCTGAATTCAAAAGCAAATCCAGTAACTGCTGATACAATAGCAATTATTCCCAATATCAGTGCTGGAATAAAGCTGGGACGGCCTGTTGTAATCAGGTCTTTTTTGAATTGTTCCATATAGCTCCTCCTCGATGTGATTTATTAATCTTTAGTACAGGTACTAAATAATAAAGCAAGTGTTAATTATACATCAGATTATATGATAATTAACACCTGCCTTAATTACTATTATTTATTATAGCTTAATTCTTAAAATATTAAAATAAGCTTTTGGATATTATTATTATAATACTTTAGATAAGAAATCTTTAAGTCGTGCACTCTTTGGGTTATCAAAGAATTCCTTAGGAGCTTCGTCTTCTTCAATCATACCTTCATTAATGAACATACAGCGTGTAGCGACTTCCCTTGCAAAGCCCATCTCGTGTGTAACTACCATCATAGTCATACCATCTGCGGCAAGCTCTTTCATAATTGCAAGTACTTCACCAACCATCTCAGGGTCAAGGGCAGAAGTAGGTTCATCAAATAACATAATTTCCGGGTTCATAGCAAGAGCTCTTGCTATTGCAACTCGCTGCTTCTGTCCACCAGATAACATATCAGGGTAAGAGTCAGCTTTGTCTAAAAGGCCAACACGTTCAAGAAGCTCTAAGGCTTTCTTGTCAGCATCTTCTTTGCTCATAAGTCCTAACTGTGTAGGTGCAAGAGTGATATTTTTCTTGATTGTCATATTAGGAAAGAGATTAAAATGCTGGAATACCATTCCAATGCTCTGTCTTAATTTATCAACATTTACACCCTTTTCTGTGAGGTCATTGCCCACGTATATGATATGTCCTGAAGGAGGAACTTCAAGTAGATTAAGTGATCTTAAAAATGTAGATTTACCACAGCCGGAAGGACCTATTATGGCAATAACTTCGCCCTTGGTAATAGTTGTATTAATGTCCTTAAGTACAACGTGGTCGCCAAATGTTTTTTTAAGATTTTTTACTTCAAGAATTACATTAGTGTCGTTCATTGCTTCTTAATCTCCTTTCAAGTTTCTTTACAAGTGATGAAAGAATCACAACAAGTACAAGATATATAAGTGCAACACCGAAAAGTGGAAGCATTGGATCATAAGTTATGCTTCGGATAATATCGCCGCCTCTTGTAAGGTCGTTAAGACCGATATAACCACTTATTGATGTCTCTTTTAAGAGTACGATAAATTCATTGGCAAGTGCTGGAAGCACATTCTTAAATGCCTGTGGAAGTATTACCTGAATCATAGTCTGTCTATAGTTAAGACCAAGGCTTCGTGCAGCCTCAAACTGTCCGTTGTCAATTGACATAATACCTGAACGGAAGATTTCGGCTACATAGGCACCTGAGTTAATACCAAAGGCAAGGAGTGCAACAACAATCTTGTTAATATGTACTGAGCTGAATATTACATAGTATATAATAAGCAGCTGTACCATTGTAGGTGTTCCTCGTATAACTGTGAGATAAATGTTGCAGAGGAAGTTAAGCACCTTCATCTTACCTGTCTTATCGTGGTTAGAACGTACGATTGCAATAAGGAAACCTATTACAATACCGATAAGTGCGGCACATATTGCAATAATAAGAGTATTTCTTAAACCTGTGAGAAGATACTGGTATCTTGCATCATCAATGAAATCGCTCTTGAATTTATCAGCAAAACTAGAACCAGAAGCTTTAATATCATTATTTCTTACGATAACAACCTGGCTTGAAGTTGTGTAAGGGATTGAGAAATCAATATTCTTCAGACGTTCTTCTGTAACAGTAATACCAGATATACCAAAATCTGCTTTTCCAGAAGATACAGCAGTAATAATTGAATCAAATTCCATATCTTCAACATCAATCTTCATATTAAGGTAATCAGCTATTGCATTGGAAATATCGACATCAATACCACACACCTTGCCATTGCTGTAATATTCATAAGGCTCAAAGTAAGCGTTAACAGCAATAGTAAGAGTTCCGTTAGAACCTGAGCTTGTAGGTACATATGCCTCTTTAGAGGCATTTTCACCAATATAATTATTGATAATTGTATTAATTGTTCCGTTGGCAATAAGGACATTTAACGCCTCATTGACTTTTTCTGTTAATGATGAATTGTTCTTGGCAAGACATATAGCATATTCTTCTGTAACAAATTCTTCATCAAGAATCATAAGTTCATTGTTAGCGGCAATAAATGCTTTAGCTGGTTGTGCATCAATTACAACAGCATCAATCTTGCCCTGCTTAAGAGCCTGAATTGCATCATTTCCTTTATTGTATCGTTCAACCTTAGTTCCTGAACCATCAGATTCCATATCGGAAACATATATGTCACCTGTAGTTCCAAGTTGTACGCCGACTGACTTTCCAGCAAGGTCATCTACTGAAAATACAGTGTTCTCTGGAATTTTACTGCCACAGGCAGTAAGTGTTAATGTACTTGCAAGACTTAACACAAGCACAACAGAGAGCATAAAAAGGCGTTTGAATGTTGAGAGCTTTTTAGTGTTCATCATTTTAATCCTTTCGTTTAATCATAATGTTATAATTATACACAGATTATGTATCATATTTCAATGATAAAAAGTAAAATTATAAATATTGAATTATATTAGAAATAATGTAAAATATAAGGATAGTGTGATTACTAAAGAAAGATGAGGAATTATATGAAGAATAATGATAATAAGATTATAAATATTATATTCAGGGTTGTTATTATTGGTGCATTTTTTATGGGAATAAGGACGATATATAATTTTTATGTGCTGATGATTACTTATAAGGGAATATCTGGAGAAGATATGTTTAACAGGGTAGCTTCGATGGTTGATGATTATGTTATGTTTATGGTATTTATGGTGGCTTCGGTAGTATTCAGCGTGCTTGCAAGAAAGCTGGTGAATAATAATACATTTATTATAAGGACAATAAGCATAGCTGTTTCACTTGTATGCAGTGTGCCAGAGCTTATAGCTGTGTATTATTTTGCAATGCTTACAATGGTGAAATATCCACAGTATGCCAATATACTTGGAGTAAGCGTGACACTCAATGATGTGTATACATCGTCAGCTGCAGTGTTTTTACAGAATAATCCTTATATGTTCTATACATTTTTTATTGGAGTGGCAGTGTTTGGTGTGCTTACAATAACTTCAATATATTCACTTATAACAGGCAGAAAGACACAGCAGGTTTAGAAAATACACGAATATTAGAAAATATAAAGGGTTAAATTGTATGAATAGCTTAGGATATATAAAGTAGAAGTACACTAAAAGAAAGGCAGAGCAGGCTTAAATGAAGATAGTTACACCAGATTATTATAAGAATTTTAAATGTATAGCGGGAGAATGTACGGATACATGCTGTGCAGGCTGGGATGTTGATGTTGATAAAGAGTCGTACAAGCAGTATAGGAGAGTAATTGGGTCATTTGGCAATAAGTTAAGAAGTGTTATGGTGCCATCTGAAGATGGTGGCTGTACATTTACGCTAAAAGAGGGAAGATGTCCATTTCTTAATAAGAAGAATTTGTGTGAGATTTATATCAAGCTTGGTAAGAATTCGCTGTGTGAAACGTGTGCTGAGTTTCCCAGATTTATTAATGAATATGGCAATACAAGGGAGATTGGAATTGCACCATCCTGTAAGACAGCAGGTGAGCTTATATTAGGATATAAGGGCGAGCTTAAATTCAGAGAGGTAAAGAACAGGGAACAGATTAACAGCTACAATGATATAGACCCGCTTACCTTTGTACAGTTAAGGCAGGCAAGAATTATAGCATATAATATAGCCACGGACAGGGATTATACCATAATGGAAAGATGTGTGCTTATACTGATGTTTGCAAGAAACATACAGGATTATCTTGATAGAGAAAGAGATGAACTAATAGTGGGTGTATGTGGACGTTTTGCCAAGGAAGACTACAGGGAAAATAAGTTAAACAGGGCAAGGCGTATTGCCGCTGGAAAGAAAGATACATATAAGTATATAAGAAAGTTCTTTGAAAGTTTTGATGGAATGGAAGTTATTAATAAAGACTGGAATATATACACAGAGGAAGTTAATAATTTCTTTGAGGAATGTACAAGTGCAGAACAGTTCAGGGCTGTTGTGAAGGAATTTAACGAATACCACAAGGAAGATGAAACTGAATATGAACAGCTTCTTATGTATTATCTGTACAGATATTTCCTTGATTCAGTATATGATTATAATCTGCTTTTAAAAGTCAAGGGCGGTATTGTTGGAATAATTGCAATTAAAATGCTGAATATTGCAGACTGGTGGAATAATAACAAAGAACTTTCATTTACACGGAAGGTAGACCTTGCTCATCTGTATTCAAGACAGTATGAACATTCATATTATAATTATGAAGTGTATAATCAATATTTTATGAGCAAGAGAGCGTATGCATATGAGAATCTTTTATCAGAGCTTATAGATTTAGAGTAAGATAATCCATTGGCTGTTTAAAGATAAGGACAAGTGAGGTAAAGAGTAATGAAGATGATTCTAAAGTATCTGGAAGAATTAAAAAAAGAGTGTGTGTTAGCACCACTTTTTAAAATGCTTGAAGCACTCTTTGAGTTATTCGTTCCATTGGTGGTTGCTTCTATAATTGACAGAGGCATAGGACAGCAGGACACAGCTTATATAGTAAAAATGTGCCTTATGCTTTTAGGCCTTGCAATTATAGGACTTGTATGTTCAATAACAGCACAGTATTTCAGTGCCAAGGCGGCAGTTGGATGTGCTACAGGAATAAGGCACGCTTTATTCAAGCATATACAGTCACTTTCTTTCACAGAGATGGACGACATTGGAACGTCAACACTTATGACAAGAATGACAAGTGATATTAATCAGGTTCAGAATGGTGTTAATCTTGTATTAAGATTATTCTTACGTTCTCCATTTATTGTATTTGGTGCTATGATTATGGCATTTACAATAGATGTAAGGGCGGCACTTATATTTGTTGCAGCTATACCAGTTCTTGCCGTTATAGTATTTGGCATTATGATAGGAACAAGACCTTTATATAAGAAGGTACAGGCGGGTCTTGATACAATCCTTGGAATAACAAGGGAAAATCTTACGGGTGTAAGAGTAATAAGAGCATTTAATAAGCAGGACGATGAACTTGCACGGTTTAAGAATAAGAATGAAGAACTTAATCATATGCAGAAGTTCGTAGGTAAGATTTCAGGTCTTATGAATCCTCTTACTTACACAGTTGTTAATGTTTCAATAATTGCACTCATATGGGTTGGTGCAATAAGAGTTAATCAGGGTAGTCTTACACAGGGACAGGTTGTAGCCCTTTACAATTATATGTCACAGATACTTGTTGAGCTTATCAAGCTTGCTAATCTTGTAATTAATATAACTAAGGCTCTTGCCTGTGCAGGAAGAATTGAGTCAATATTTGAAGTGCAGCCAAGTATGAAGGATGGCAGTATGGATTTATCGGCAGATAAAGAAAATGTTCCTGTCGTAGAATTTAAGAATGTTGCCCTTAAGTATAATGGAGCTGGTGATACAAGTATTGCCGGCGTTAATTTTAAGGCTTACAGGGGACAGACTATCGGTATAATAGGTGGTACTGGTTCAGGTAAGTCAAGTCTTGTCGGACTTATACCAAGGTTTTATGATGCAACCAGTGGCGAAGTATTAATAAATGGAACTAATGTTAAAGATATTAATATAGAACAGTTAAGGGACAAAGTCGGAATAGTAATGCAGAAGGCAGTATTATTCAAAGGAAGCATAAGAAAGAATATCCAGATGGCTAAGGCAGATGCTACAGATAAAGAGATAGATGATGCACTTGCAATAGCACAGGCGAAGGAATTCGTTGATAAGAAGAAAGGCCGCCTTGACTATATGATTGAACAGGGTGGTAAGAACCTTTCAGGTGGACAAAGACAAAGACTTACAATTGCAAGGGCAGTTGTTAAAAAGCCAGATGTCCTTATTCTTGATGACAGTGCATCAGCTCTTGACTTTGCTACAGATGCGGCACTTAGAAAGTCTATAAGAACGATGCCTAATAATCCTACAGTATTTATAGTATCACAGCGTTCAGCATCACTTATGCACGCAGATAAAATTATCGTGCTTGATGATGGTGAGGTTGCAGGAATAGGTACACATACAGAACTTTTGGAGAATTGTGAAGTATACAGGGAAATATATAATTCACAGTTCAAGTCATAGGTCAGAATGGAGATTAGTTATGAAAGATAATAAGGATAAAAGAGAAGCGCAGAAGTCTACGCTTGGCAAAGTATTAAAAAGAATAAAGAAATATAGTGGATTTCTTGTTATATCAATCCTTATGGCTGCTGTAACAGTTGCTTCTACATTGTATGTGCCAATTCTTGTTGGTAGAGGAATTGACCATATTATAGGACCGGGCAATGTTGATTTTGCAGGCATAACAAAGGTACTTATAACAATAGGAATTGTTGTTGCCATAACAGCACTGTCACAGTGGATAATGAATATATGCAATAATAAGATAACTTACCACGTTACAAGAGATATAAGAGATGAGGCTATGGAAAAGTTACAGAAGCTTCCTCTTAAATATATTGACGCACAGTCATATGGTGATATTGTAAGCCGTGTAATTGCCGATGTTGACCAGTTCGCAGATGGTCTTTTAATGGGATTTACACAGTTCTTTTCAGGTGTGCTTACAATTGCAGGAACACTTATATTTATGCTTACAATAAATGTAAAGATTACACTTGTAGTTGTTGTTATAACCCCGGTTTCATTATTTGTTGCAAGCTTTATTGCTAAGAAGACATTTTCAATGTTCAAGCTCCAATCAGAAACAAGAGGTGAGCAGACGGCATTTATTGATGAGATGATTGGCGGACAGAAGGTTGTAAAGGCATACGGCTATGAAGAAAGGGCAGTAGAAGAATTTGACGAGATTAATAAAAGATTACAGAAGTATTCTTTAAGAGCTATATTCTTCTCATCAATAACTAACCCATCGACGAGATTTGTCAACAGCCTTGTGTATGCAGCAGTAGCTGTTGCAGGTGCATTTTCTGCAATAGGCGGAGGCATAACAGTTGGACAGTTATCAAGCTTCTTAAGTTATGCTACACAGTATACTAAGCCTTTTAATGAAATATCAGGCGTTATAACAGAGCTTCAGAATGCCATTGCGTGTGCAGGAAGAATGTTCGAGCTTATAGAGGAAGAACCAGAAATTCCAGATGCACCATCAGCAGTTAGTGTTACAGATATTGATGGCAGGGTAGACCTTAATAACGTATACTTCTCATACACACCAGACAGAAAGCTTATAGAGGACTTCACACTTCACGTTAAGAAGGGACAGAAGATTGCGATTGTAGGTCCTACAGGCTGTGGTAAGACAACAGTAATCAACCTTTTAATGAGGTTTTATGATGTTAATTCAGGAAGCATAGATGTATCAGGTGTTGATATAAGGGATATGACAAGATATTCATTAAGACACGGTTTTGGTATGGTATTACAGGAAACATGGCTTAAGGCAGGAACTATCAGGGAGAATATCACTATGGGAAAGCCGGATGCCACAGAAGAAGAGATTATTGAGGCAGCTAAGGCTTCATACTCATACGGATTTATAAAGCGTCTTCCTAATGGGTTTGATACAGTGATTGGTGAGGACGGAGGAAGTCTTTCACAGGGGCAGAAGCAGCTTTTGTGCATAACAAGAATTATGCTTACAAGACCACCAATGCTTATTCTTGATGAGGCAACTTCATCTATAGATACCCGAACTGAAATAAAAATTCAGAACGCATTTAACAAGCTTATGGAGGGAAGAACAAGCTTTATAGTTGCCCACAGACTTTCTACAATACAGTCAGCAGATGTTATACTTGTTATGAAAGACGGACATATTATAGAGCAGGGTAATCATGAAGAATTACTGGCTAAGAACGGATTCTATCACAAGCTGTATTACAGCCAGTTTGATACAGCAGCCCAGAATTAATGTGGAGATATATGTATGTTTATAGAGGCGGAGAATATTAGAAAATCATATGGCAGGAAAACGACAG
>OGCP01000840.1_pt1 | contig 10280 bp, 7 predicted proteins | sample 1570191 | NCBI WGS metagenome assembly OGCP01 (sample SAMEA2582180, study PRJEB24529) | metagenome | biome: Human gut stool | place: China | collected 2011
AACCCTGGCCAACCAGCCGTTTATCGTCACCGGCTCCGGCAAATTCTTCCGTAACGTCCAGCTCGACCCGGCCGCTAACCTCGGCGTGGTGAAGGTCGACAGCGACGGCGCGGGATACCATATCCTGTGGGGCCTGACGGAGGATGCCGTCCCGACCTCCGAGCTGCCGGCACACTTCCTGTCGCACAGCGAGCGCATCAAACTGACCGGCGGCAAAGACCGGGTGATCATGCACTGCCATGCCACCAACCTGATCGCCCTGACCTATGTTCTGGAGAACCACAGCGATCTTTTCACCCGTAAGCTGTGGGAAGGTAGCACCGAATGTCTGGTGGTCTTCCCGGATGGCGTCGGCATTCTGCCGTGGATGGTGCCGGGCACCGATGAAATCGGCCAGGCGACCGCCGAAACCATGCAAAAACACTCGCTGGTGCTGTGGCCGTTCCACGGCGTCTTCGGCAGCGGCCCCACGCTGGATGAGACCTTCGGCCTGATCGATACCGCCGAGAAGTCCGCCGAAGTGCTGGTGAAAGTCTTGTCGATGGGCGGGATGAAGCAGACCATCACCCGCGACGAGCTTATCGCCCTTGGCAAACGCTTCAACGTGCAGCCGCTGCAGTCCGCTTTAGATCTTTATCCATAACAACATCGCGCCCCGCTCACCGAGACGGGGCGAAATATCACCTGCAAACCCTACAAAACTAACTCATGTGGAGTAAAAGCAATGAAAACAAAGACAAGCTTGATCCTCACCGTTGCCGCCCTGGCGTTGTCCGGTTCCGCCATAGCCGAAGTTAAAATCGCCCTTGTGGCGAAATCGCTGGGAAATGGCTTCTTCGAAGCCGCCAACGTTGGCGCCCAACAGGCAGCCAAGGAGTTAGGTGATGTCAAAGTGATCTACACCGGCCCGACCACTACCACCGCCGAGGCGCAGATCGACGTGCTGAACGGGTTGATCGCCCAGGGGGTGGATGCGATCGCCATTTCCGCCAACGATCCGGACGCGGTGGTGCCGGTGCTGAAAAAAGCGATGCAGCGCGGCATCAAGGTGGTCTCATGGGACTCCGGCGTTAACCCCTCAAATAACGCCTTAATTGGCGAAACCAACGTCAAGCTTGCCGCCGATGCGCTGCAGGCGCTGAACGTTGAGAAAGGCGAGGTGGCCGTGTTAAGCGCCACCCCAACCTCCACGAACCAGAACATCTGGATTGAGGAGATGAAAAAGGTGCTACCGCAGTATCCGTCGGTGCAGCTGGTCACCGTCGCCTACGGTGACGATCTGTCGGATAAAAGCTACCGCGAAGCGGTGGGTCTGCTGAAATCATATCCGGACCTGAAAGTCATTGTCTCGCCGTCGTCGGTGGGGATTGTTGCCGCCGCGCAGGCGGTGAAGGACCAGGGCAAAATCGGCAAAGTGTATGTCACCGGGCTGGGGCTGCCGTCGGAAATGGCCGGCGCGATCAAGTCCGGCGCCAGCAAAAGCTTCGCCATCTGGAACCCGATTGACCTGGGCTACGCCGCCACCTATCTGGCCGACGATTTAGTCAAAGGCACGGCGACCAAAACCGAAGCCAGTATGGGCAAGCTGGGCAAAGTGAAGCTGGACGCCGAGGGGAATGGCGCGATGGCCAAGCCGTTTGTCTACGATGCGAGCAACATCGATAAGTTCTCGAAAATTTTCTAATCCTTGTTCCCTCACCCCGGCCCTCTCCCGGAGGGAGAGGGGGAACGGCTGGCCCTCTGCGCGATGCGGCCAGCGGACGCCGGACCGTTCCCTCGCCCCTGTGGAGGAGGGTTAGGGTGAGGGGTGATTTTTGTGGAGAACTATCATGTCAGCATCAACGCCACTGCTGTCGCTGAAGGGGATCACCAAGATTTTTCCCGGTGTGCGCGCCCTTGAGAACGTGCAGCTTGATCTCTGGCCCGGCAAAGTGACCGCCTTAATCGGCGAAAACGGCGCGGGGAAATCCACGCTGGTCAAAGTGATGACCGGTATTTATCAGCCCGAAGAGGGCGAGATCCTCTATAAAGCGATCCCCATTCATCTGCCAACGCCGGAGTCGGCGCATAAGGTAGGGATCACCGCCATTCACCAGGAAACCGTGCTGTTTGACGAACTCTCGGTCAGCGAAAACATTTTCGTCGGCCAGTATCTGTATAAGGGACTGCTGAAAACGCTCGACTGGCCGGCGATGCACCGCAGAGCCAACGAGATCCTCACCCGGCTGGAAGTCCAGATCGACCCGCGAGCCACGCTGAAAACCCTCAGCATCGCCCAGCGTCACATGGTGGCAATTGCCCGGGCGCTGGCTTTCGACGCCCAGGTGGTGATCCTCGATGAGCCGACCGCCGCGCTTTCCCAGCATGAAATCCTCGAGTTTTATCATATCGTTGAGCGTCTGAAGCAGGACGGCAAAGCGATCCTGTTTATCTCGCATAAGTTCGATGAAATCTTCGAGCTGGCCGATTATTACACCATCCTGCGCGATGGGGTGTACGTCAGCTCCGGGGCGATAAGCGACATCACCGAAGAGCGGATGGTGTCGATGATGGTGGGCCGGGCGATCAGCCAAACCTACCCGAAAGTCGACTGCACACCCGGAGAAACGGTGCTGGAGGTGACCGATCTCTGTCATCCTACCGAGTTTGCCCATATCAGCTTCCGCCTGCGCAAGGGAGAAATTCTCGGCTTTTACGGCCTGGTGGGCGCCGGACGCACCGAGCTGATGCAGGCGCTCTCCGGTGTCTCGCGCCCCTCCTCCGGCGAGATCCGCCTGAACGGCAGAACCATGCGCTTTCACCAGCCCGCCGACGCCATCCGCGCGGGCATCGTCTGCGTGCCGGAAGAGCGGCAGAAACAGGGAGCGATCATCGCCCTGCCTATCGCCCAGAACATCAGTTTACCGCAGCTCAGCAAGCTCAACCCTAACGGCGTCCTGAACGACGCCCGGGAATGGCGGCTGGCCGACGAGTACGCCTCGCGCCTGCAGGTAAAAGCCTTCAGCTGGCGGCAGCCGGTGGAGACCCTCTCCGGCGGCAACCAGCAGAAAGTGGTGATTGGCAAATGGCTGGCGACCCAGCCCGAGGTGATCATTCTCGATGAACCGACCAAAGGCATCGATATCGGCTCAAAGGCCGCCGTGCATCAGTTTATGTCCGAGCTGGTCAGCCAGGGGCTGGCGGTGATTATGGTGTCGTCAGAGCTGCCGGAAGTGATGGGCATGGCCGACCGGATTATCGTAATGCACGAAGGGCTGATGGTCGCCGAATACCAGGCCGGGGAAGCGACAGCGGAAACCATCGTTAGCGCCGCCAGCGGCATCGGCCAGGAGGCGGCATGATGGGACACGCATGGCTTAAACATCGCGAAGCGCTGCTGGCTTTGGTCATCATTTTGATGATCGGCGCCATCGGCAGCCGGGCGCCGTCGTTCGTTTCACCGGGCAATCTGGTGGAGATGTTTAACGATACCGCCATCCTTATCATCCTCGCCCTCGGGCAGATGATGGTGTTGCTCACCAAAGGCATCGATCTGTCGATGGCCGCCAACCTGGCGCTGACCGGGATGATCGTCGCCCTGCTTAACACCCACTATCCGGGTATTCCGGTGGTGGCGCTGCTGGCGCTGGCAACCCTGCTGGGCCTGCTGATGGGGATGATTAACGGCCTGCTGGTCTGGCGCCTCGGCATTCCCGCCATTGTGGTGACCCTGGGCACCATGGGCATTTATCGCGGCATTATCTTCCTGCTGACTGACGGCGGCTGGGTTAACTCACATCAGATGAGCGCTGATTTTCTCAGTCTGCCGCGCAGCCCCCTCCTGGGGCTGCCGCTACTGAGCTGGTGCGCCATCGCCGCGCTGCTGCTGGTGGGTTATTTCCTGCGCTACAGCCGCACCGGCCGGGCCTTATACACCGCGGGCGGCAACGCGACGGCGGCATACTACACCGGCATTAACGCCGGAAAAATGCAGTTCGTCAGCTTCTGTCTCTCCGGCGCGCTGGCCGGCTTCTGCGGCTATCTGTGGATCTCGCGCTTCGCCGTCGCCTATGTCGACGTCGCCAACGGTTTTGAACTCCAGGTGGTCGCTGCCTGCGTGATCGGCGGTATCAGCACCATGGGCGGAAGCGGACGGGTGCTGGGCTGCCTGTGCGGCGCGCTGTTCCTCGGGGTCATCAATAACGCCCTGCCGGTGATCGGCATCTCGCCCTTCTGGCAAATGGCGATTTCCGGGGCGGTGATCGTCATGGCGGTGCTGCTCAACGAGCGCGGCAATCGCGGTCACGGGCGGTTAATCCTGCGCAACGCGGCGTTAGCCCGACAGAAACAGGCGGTGAAATCATGAGCAAAATGATGGTATCTGAAGAGATGAAAAACGCCCCGGCCGCGCCGTCGCCGCTGCGCCGCCTGCTGTGCTGGGAAGGGTTTTTACTGGCGGTCACCCTGGCGGTATTTATCGGCAACGCCGTGGCTTCCCCGTACTTCCTCAATATCTGGAACCTGTCGGACGCCACCTTTACCTTTACCGAGAAGGCGATCGTCGTCCTGCCGATGGCGATGCTGATTATCGCCCGGGAAATCGATCTGTCGGTAGCCTCGACGATGGCGCTCAGCTCAACGGTGATGGGCTTCTGCGCGGCAGCGGGGATGGACACTCCGCTGCTGGTGGTCATCGGCCTGGGCGTAGGTCTGCTGTGCGGCCTGTTCAACGGCTTGCTGGTGACCCGCTTTAACCTGTCGTCCATTGTGATCACCATCGGCACCATGAGCCTGTATCGCGGCATCACCTATATCCTGCTGGGCGATCAGGCACTCAATCACTATCCGGAGAGCTTTGCCTGGTTCGGCCAGGGGTACGTGTGGGGGGCGCTCTCTTTTGAGTTTGCGCTGTTTATCCTCCTCGCGGCCGCCTTCACCTTCCTGCTGCATAAAACCAACTTTGGTCGCCGGACCTACGCCATCGGCAATAACCCGACCGGCGCCTGGTTCTCCGGGATCAACGTTAAGCGTCATAACCTGGTGCTGTTCGCGCTGGTTGGGCTGATGGCCGGGCTGGCGGCGGTCCTGCTGACCTCACGGCTCGGCAGTACCCGCCCCACCCTGGCGATGGGCTGGGAGCTGGCGGTTGTCACCATGGCGGTGCTCGGCGGCGTCAATATTCTCGGCGGCTCCGGCAGCATGCCCGGGGTGATCATCGCCGCCTTTCTGATGGGGCTGGTGACCTTCGGCCTGAGCCTGCTGAACGTCCCCGGCATCGTGATGTCGGTGATTATCGGCGCCATGCTGATCGTGGTGATCTCCCTGCCGATTATTACCCGGCGGATGATGCAGCGAAGACGATGTTAATTTCCCCCTCACCCTGGCCCCCTCCCTGCGGGAGAGGGTCGGGGTGAGGGGAAACGGATTTCCCAAAATCAACATTAAGGAGAATTATCATGAGTTTTATGTTGGCACTACCTAAAATCAGCCTCCACGGCGCAGGCGCGATCGGTGATATGGTCAAGCTGGTAGCGGGCAAGGCGCTGATCGTCACCGACGGTCAGCTGGTGAAGCTGGGCCTGCTGAACAGCCTGTTCGCCGCGCTGGATGAACAGCAGATGGCTTATCAGCTATTTGACGAGGTATTCCCCAACCCCACCGAAGCGCTGGTGCAGCAAGGTTATGCGGCTTACCAGGCGGCCCGCTGCGATTACCTGATCGCCTTCGGCGGCGGTAGCCCGATTGATACCGCCAAAGCGATAAAAATCCTCACCGCCAACCCAGGCCCCTCCACCGCCTACTCCGGCGTCGGCAAAGTGAAAAACGCTGGCGTGCCGCTGGTGGCCATCAACACCACCGCCGGCACGGCGGCGGAGATGACCAGCAACGCGGTAATTATCGATAGCGAGCGGCAGGTGAAAGAGGTGATTATCGACCCGAACCTGATCCCGGATATCGCCGTCGACGACGCCAGCGTGATGCTCGACATTCCGCCAGCCGTTACCGCCGCCACCGGCATGGATGCCCTGACCCACGCCATCGAGGCCTTTGTCTCCGTTGGCGCCCATCCGCTGACCGACGCCAACGCCCTCGAGGCCATTCGTCTGATTAACCTGTGGCTGCCGAAAGCGGTAGGCGATGGGCACGATCTGCAGGCCCGCGAGCAGATGGCCTTTGGCCAGTATCTGGCGGGCATGGCGTTCAACAGCGCCGGTCTCGGGCTGGTACATGCCCTGGCCCATCAGCCTGGCGCCACCCATAATCTGCCGCACGGGGTATGCAACGCCATCCTGCTGCCGATCATCGAAAACTTTAACCGCCCGAACGCGGTGGCGCGCTTTGCCCGCGTGGCGCAGGCGATGGGCGTCGATACTCGCGGCATGAGCGATGAAGCTGCCAGCATGGAGGCCATCAATGCCATCCGCACGCTGAGCAAACGCGTAGGGATCCCCCAGGGTTTTAGCCAGCTTGGCGTCAGCAAAGCCGATATCGAAGGCTGGCTGGATAAAGCGCTGGCCGACCCATGCGCGCCGTGTAACCCGCGCCCCGCCAGCCGCGATGAGGTTCGCGAGCTCTATCTGGAGGCCTTATGATCCGTAAAGCCTTCGTCATGCAGGCGAACCCCGACGCGCACGAGGAGTACCAGCGCCGCCATAACCCCATCTGGCCGGAGCTGGAGGCAGTGTTGAAGGATCACGGCGCGCACCACTATGCCATCTATCTCGATAAAGAACGCCATCTCCTGTTCGCGACGGTGGAGATTGAATCGGAAGCCCGCTGGGAAGCGGTCGCCAGCACGGAGGTATGCCAGCGTTGGTGGAAATACATGCGCGAGGTGATGCCCAGCAACCCGGACAACAGCCCGCTGAGCGCGGAGCTCAAAGAAGTGTTTTATCTGGCGTGAAATCATGGCTGCCTCGCTGTGCTGAGTGGGGCAGCCGTTTTCAGCGCTGAGTAGGACGACTTACTCTGCGCCGTTGCGTCTCCTGCCGGTTTATTCCATCTCTATATTGCCGGGAGCTGGCGTAGCCCTGAAGGCATTCGTCGCTCTGTCCATCATCACCTGTTGGCTATTGCCGCAATCAAGTATCGTGTTTTGAGACGACGCTTTTTCTACCAGCACCGCGACCGCATCAAGGGCTTTTAATCTATCCGTCGTCAGCAAAGCGCTGACCTGAGCCGCAAAGCAAGCGTCCTCTTCGGAAGGGTGCGCCTGCTGCACTGACGCTTCCGTGGTCGCAACAATATGATTATTCGCAAGGTAGTTTCCTTTACCGGCAACCAGCCGGATGATGACCGGCTTTATTCCCTGTGGCCGAAGATACTGGATATCAATAGTTTCGGAAATATGATTGGCAATAACCGAGTTATTACTACCATTGATATGCAGCAGACCATAGGCATCATCCAGGCCATTGTCATAGGTCTGCATCGGCGGCCAGGGTTCGCGATCGCGGAAAAAATGATTTGCAGCGATGAGATTCTCCGCACAGTTATTTTCAAGAACCAACATTCCTGGATAAAATGAGTGCAATCGATTACTAGTAACGCTAGAACGAACAACGCCAGATAAATGAACGCTGCTGGCGCCACGCGGAAAGATATTGTTACCGGAAATCAATAACCCACCGAAGTTTTGGGCATAAATCGAATAACCTTTATAGCCTGCGCCAATCAGATTATCGGTTATTTTAGAAGCCTGTCCGGCGCCACGAAGCTCGATGCAGTTGCCGCATTCGGCGATAAAGTTATTATGGATAGCCATAGCATCACTATTGTACATCGTGAGACCATGCTCAAGATAGATAAATCCCATGCCTGTAATCCGGAAAGCATCCTGAGCGCTGGCGATATAAATCCCTGTTTTGCCGTTAATATAGCTATTTTCCGGATCGTTGTTTCCCAATCCATCATCAATAAAGTGCAGGCCATCAATACAGAAGTTTTCAAACGCCACCGAACTAATTCGCGGCGCTCCGCTGCGTTTCACGTAAAATGCAGCGCCAGCATGTTCTTCATCGCCGGGATGCACACAAATATCGACCAGAATGCGGCTACCACCCGGCCAAATATCATGCAAATACGCCCACTCGACAGCCGGCGTATTGAAACGAATACTTGAGGAGACAAAACCGTGTCCGGCACCCATAATTTTTAAATAACTGATATCGATAAAAACCTGCGTCTTGAGATGATAATCGCCGGGCGGAATATAGATAACGGCGCCAGGTTTCCCGCCGTTATTAACATCAGTTGCGGTTTGTCGTTTTTTAATATCGAGGATAATACTGTTAATAACCTCCCCAATATCCTTATAAGGATTACCGATATGCCACTGCGTCACGTCATAATAATTATTATGCGTCATAAAGAACCTCCTCTGATATGAACAGAAAATCACTTAAAATATTCTAGTTTCATTAAGACTGATATTGAATGATAAATAATACGGATAGACTGCTCCCCTACCCATTAACCGCGTCCTTTTTCCAGTTCACGTTTTGCAAGATCGGCTTTGATTTTTTCAAGGAAGGCGTTATTCAGCTTGAAGTAGCGCACCAGATACGCGCTAATGAAATAACTCACCATCGGCAGCAGTGAGAACATCATGATAATGCCTTGAATGGTCTGGGAATTTTGCTGTGGTTCATTAGCGATATAGCCGGTAAACGCCAGAATCCAGGCGACGATTGCGCCAGCCACCGCCAGCCCCATTTTGAGCATAAAAAGGTTACCCGCGAAAGAGATACCGGTCAGGCGTTTACCGAACTTCCAGTCACCGTAGTCATCGACATCGGACATCATCGCCCACAGAATGGGGCCAGATTGAATTAAATGCAGAACGTTAATGACGATAAATAGCGCCATCAGCGGGGTCAACGATTGCGGATCGATAAACCACAGCGCCAATGACAGAAACCCGAGAATAATATTAATAATACGGAACAGCGCCAGCTTATCAAAGCGATCGGTAAGCGGTTTGGCAAGCACGCTGCCCAGCATATTACAGGCCACGCCCAGCGCCATAAAGAAGGTAATAAATCCGACAGACGCCTTCATGACATAAGTCGCATAATAAATAGTGACGCCACCGCGTATAAATGCCGGAAAAACGTTCAGGAAAGTAATAGAGATCATTAAGAGCCACTGATCGTTTTTGATAATATCCCGCAGGTCTTTCTTCAACGACTCGTTTTGCTTAACCGATACCACCCGCTCTTTAATGCTGGAAAAGCAGAACAGGAACATCAGCGTTGCCGCCCCGCCCATAATGACCATGGTCAGCTGGAAACCGGAGGCGCGGTCGCCGTTACCCAGCCAGTCGGTTAACGGCAGAATAGAGGAGGAGATAATTAATGTTGCCAAGCCATTCAGGAAAAAGCGCCATGACAGACAACCCATGCGCTCTTTTTGATTGAGGGTAATGACGCCGCCGACGGAGCAATAGGGAATATTAATCGCGGTATAAATCAGCGACATGACCAGATAAGTAACCCAGGCATAGATAATCTTTCCGTTCATGCTGAGTTCTGGGGTAGTGAACATCAGTACCGCGCCTAGACCAAACGGAAGCGCCATCCATAATAGCCATGGACGGAATTTTCCCCAGCGTGACACCGTGCGGTCGCAGATTGCCCCCATCAGCGGATCGCTAAACGCGTCAAAGATGCGAATAACGAGGAATAATGTGCCCACCACCCCGGCATTGAGGCCATAGACATCGGTATAAAACCACGTCAGATAGAGCGCCAGTACACTCCATATCATTCCTGAACCAGCGTCCCCCATCCCGTAGCCGATCTTCTCCCTCAACCCCAGCTTTTCATAAGCACTTGGCTTTTCCATTGCGGTAGCAGACATAAATATACCTATTTTTTGTTAAAAGGAGCCCATGGCGCAAATTGTCGCGCCATTTCTAAACATATATCCCTTACAGGGAAGTAATATTAATTTTTACGCTGCTCTCACGAACAATTAACCGAGAGACAATTTCGTGCATTTCAATACTGTCCGGCTGCTGTTGATGCTTCACCATCTGAAACGCGAGGTGAGCAATTTCATTTACCGGCTGTGCAACGCTAGTTATTTTTTTAGTTTGTGCCAGCAAGGTATTGTCAAAACTGGCAATCGCAACATCTTCAGGAATGGAGATGCCTTTTTCTTTTAGCCCATCGATAATATAATTTGCCGCAATATCGTTATACACTAGCAGACATGTACAGATTCGCTTCGGATCGCTGAGTTTCGCAATAATATCATCAAGAATGCTAATATGGCCTGATATCTTTTCCCCCTCTCCT
>OGCP01000841.1_pt1 | contig 10260 bp, 10 predicted proteins | sample 1570191 | NCBI WGS metagenome assembly OGCP01 (sample SAMEA2582180, study PRJEB24529) | metagenome | biome: Human gut stool | place: China | collected 2011
TGAAGTGCTCTGCCACTGAGCTACAATAGCATAACTGCTGTATTTTACAGCAATTCTATTTATATCATTTTTGTAATGATTAATCAAGTATATTTATATCTAATCTACAATTATTTTTATCTTGTTTCTTGAACGCTGTATTGCGTTGTCTATTGATTTGGGTGTCTTGCCTAGCTGGTCGGCTATTTTTATATAGTCGTTACCTTCCATAAGAAGTGTTACTACCTGTTTCTCAAACGGGCTCAATGACTCGAAGGCTTTTTCTTCCAGATTGTCTGTTACTTCCCTGTCAATGTATAGTGCTTCTGGATTTTGTTCACTGTCGTGTACTAATGTATCCACAAGCTTCATATCTGAATCATCATCTGATTTGTTCGCTGGCGTATCAAATGATACATAGGAATTAAGCGGGGTATTTTTCTTGGCATTAGAAGCTTTTACTGCATTCATAAGTTGTCCGTTAATACATAGCGAGGCAAATGTCGCAAACGAAGCTGCTTTTAACTCATCATATGTTGTGACTGCCTTATAAAGCCCTATCATTCCCTCCTGTATAAGGTCGTCTTTATCCCCGCCGACTATATACATAGCATTAGCCTTTTTTCTGACAAGATTCTTATACCTTTCCATAATCTCATCTACGGCTCTGGCATCTCCGTCACGATACATACTTACAAGTTCTTCGTCTTTATACAACTCATAATGCTTCATACCATTCTCCATTCCCATCTGCCCGCATATATAATTACTGTGCCATTCTCTGTCTTACTATTTCAAATGCCATAACTCCTGCCGCAACCGAAGCATTAAGAGAATCTATATCTCCCTTCATAGGAATTGAGGCAACGAAATCACATTTCTCTTTGACAAGACGGCTTACGCCATTGCCTTCATTGCCTATAACAAGGCCTATTGGTCCTTTTAAATCAAGGTTATACATAGTTTCTCCGCCCATATCTGCACATACGAACCATAACCCCTCTTTCTTTAATGCCTCAATAGTGTTGGCTATATTAGTGACCTTGGCTACTGGCGTGTAATTAATTGCACCTGCTGATGTCTTGGCTACTGTCGCTGTAAGTCCTACAGCTCTTCTCTTAGGGATAATAACACCATGTGCTCCTGCAAGATTAGCTGTTCTTATTATTGCACCAAGATTATGTGGATCTTCAATCTCATCAAGAACAAATATAAATGGTGCTTCGCCCTTGCATCTTGCAGCTTCTAATATATCTTCAACTTCTGCATATTCATAAGCTGCACCTATTGCAACAACGCCCTGATGGTGTCCTGTATTGGCAAGTCTGTCAAGTCTTTCCTTGTCCACATAGTTAATTATTGTTGAAGTCTTCTTAGCTTCTCTTACAATACTCTTTATAGGACCGTCCTGACAGCCATCAAGAATAAACAGCTTATCAATTGTCTTTCCAGAACGAAATGCCTCAATGACTGCATTACGCCCCTCAAATGTTAATTCCTTATATCTCATATTTATGAATTCCAACCTTTCTTTTATGCCTGTTTATTATCATTTTCAAGCCAGTCAAGTGCATCTTTAATAAGCTCGCACATTCTTTCATACTGTCCTGACAAATATAGATAACCCATAAGTGCCTCAAAGCCTGTCGCCCTTCTGTAATCACTTATGGAAGCATTCTTGGCTGATGTGCAGGATTTGGCATTTCTGCCTCTCTTGTATACACTTTCTTCTTCCTCTGTAAGCTTATCTTCAAGATAGCCTATCATTTTAGACTGTGACTCAGCCTTGACAATACTGCTTGCCACCCTGTTCATCTTATTAACCTGCGTATTGCCAGCGGCAACTATCTTAGTCTTTACTACTAAGTCAAATATACTGTCGCCTATATACGCAAGAACAAGTGGGGAGAGCTGTCTTGGACTTACGCTTTTTAGTCCAAGTACATCCCATATATCACTTGTCAGGTTATCTTTTATGCTCTCTTCCATCTGACACCTTCTCTTGTATCCTCAAGAATAATTCCCTTAGCCGTAAGTTCATCTCTTATCTCATCAGCTCTTGCAAAATTCTTATCTTTTCTTGCCTGCTGTCTTTCTGCGATAAGTGCTTCTATATCTTCATCAAGAAGTTCTTCTTCCTTAATAACCTTAAGTCCTAATATATCCGCAAGTGTAACAATACTTTCCTTTAGTGCTGTTATATATTCCTTAGTATTGTCCTCTGATGAATTAGAATTAGCAAGCTTAACTAATTCAAATACTGCTGATATTGCATCGGCTGTATTAAAGTCATCATCCATAGCAGCTTCAAATTTACCATAAATGTCTTTAGTTGAAGCTATTACCTTCTTTTCATCTTCTGTCATAATACTATCTTTAGCACTCTTTTCAAGATGTGTAAGATTAGTAACTGCTGTAATTATTCTATCAAGACCGTTCTTGGCTGCTTCCATAAGGTCGTGGCTGAAATTAATAGGATTTCTGTAATGTGCTGAAAGCATAAAAAATCTTAATACCTGTAAATCATATTCCTTTGAAATATCTCTTACTGTAAAGAAATTACCTAATGACTTAGACATTTTCTTATTATCAATATTAAGGAATGCATTGTGCATCCAGTACTTGGCAAACGGAACTCCGTTAGCAGCTTCTGACTGTGCAATTTCATTCTCGTGATGCGGGAATATTAAATCCTCACCGCCTGCGTGAATATCTATCTCATCTGCAAGATACTTCTTAGACATTACAGAACACTCTATATGCCAGCCAGGACGTCCTTCACTCCAAGGTGACTCCCAATAAGGCTCTCCGTCCTTCTTTGGCTTCCATAATACGAAATCAAGTGGATCTTCCTTCTCATCTTCACCTGATACCTTAAGCTTGTGTGCATCATCTCTATGTCCAGCCTCTAAATCATCTATATTCTTCTTAGAAAGCTTTCCATAACCCTCAAAACGTCTTGTTCTGTAATATACAGTACCATTCTTCTCATAGGCATAACCTTTATCGATAAGTGTCTTTATCATATCAATCATACCGTCAATTTCCTGTGTAGCAAGAGGATGTGTTGTTGCTGGCTTAATATTCATTCCAGCCATATCCTTTTTACATTCCTTAATATAACGCTTAGAGATTTCTTCTGCTGTAACTCCTTCTTCGATAGCTTTCTTAATAATCTTATCGTCCACATCTGTAAAGTTAGATACATAATTAACATCATATCCCTTGTACTCAAGATATCTTCTTACTGTATCAAACACTATCATAGGTCTTGCATTACCAATATGTATAAGGTTATACACTGTTGGTCCACATACATACATTTTAACTTTGCCTTCTTCTAATGGCACGAATTCTTCTTTACTTCTTGAAAGTGTATTATAAATCTTCATAATAACTTTAGTCCTTTCTTTATGTCGGTAAAATTAATCTTCTATTCTTCTATATTTCTTGGCTCATTAACAAGATTTTCAAGATGTGCGATACGTTTCTTAAGCTTCTTATTCTGCTCCTTAAGATATTCTATATCGCTCATAACCGGGTCTGGAAGATGTATCTGGTCAAGATCTTCAAGCACTCTTACATCACCTCTCATAACAACTCTGCCAGGGACGCCTACAACTGTTGAATTAGGTGGCACATTTTTTAGCACTACTGAACCTGCACCTATCTTACAATTATCACCTATAGTCACAGAACCTAATACCTTAGCACCTGCACCAACCATTATGTTGCTTCCAAGTGTCGGATGACGTTTGCCCTGCTCTTTACCTGTTCCACCAAGCGTAACTCCCTGATAGAGTGTTACATTATCTCCTATAATAGCAGTTTCACCGATGACAACACCATGTCCGTGGTCAATAAATAACCCTTCGCCAATAGTTGCACCTGGGTGGATTTCTATTCCTGTCTTTCTTGCTGTTCTTTGTGACAGCTTTCTTGCTCTGTAGAAATGCCCTTTCTTATAAAGCTTATGGGCTTTTCTGTACTTTAATAATGCCCAGAAACTTGGATAAAGGAACACCTCCATTTTACTTTTAATCGCAGGATCCCTATCCATAATAACAGCCATTTCCTGCTTTATAAAATCTAAATATTTCATATCTGATAACTTCCTAACTAATTAATCTTAATCTATTATATGATATTTAATCACAATCAGATATGCTGAATTCCTAATAATTACTCAATTGTAATCCTGTGACCAGACTTACTCCTGTGTTCTTCTTGCAGCACATCCATTACAGCCGCTGCAACAGTTAGTCATATCCGAATCACCATATATATAATTAGACACTGACATAAGACTGCATATAGCCTGTGAGGATATCCCCTCACCTGTTCCTGTAAAGCCAAGACCTTCTTCTGTTGTTGCCTTTACATTAACACAGTTAACATCAATCTTTAATGCCTTTGCAATATTCTCTCTCATGGTATCTATATAAGGACGCATTTTAGGCTTCTGTGCAATAATTGTAGCATCTATATTCTCGATTATATAATTATTCTTATCAAGAAGCTCACCGACTTTCTCTAAAAGCTTAATGCTTGATATGCCCTTGTAAGCATCATCTGTATCTGGAAAATGCTTTCCTATATCTCCAAGTGCCGCAGCACCCAAAAGTGCATCCATAATTGCGTGTAATAATACATCCGCATCTGAATGACCTAACAATCCTTTCTCATAAGGAATCTCTACTCCACCGATTATAAGCTTTCTATCTTCAACTAACTTATGAACATCATAACCCAATCCAACTCTCATCTAATAACCATACCTTTCTCAGTACGCATAAGCCTATCAATATCATATCCTTATAAGTAAACCACATTTTAGTAACATTTACAAGTTCCTAATACACATTTATCCTAATGCCACATCTAACATCATCATTATTCCAAAACCTATCGCAAATGCAATTACCCCGATATTAGAATGTCTCCCCTGTGACATCTCCGGAATAAGTTCTTCTACTACAACATATATCATAGCTCCAGCCGCAAAGCTTAAAAAATATGGCATTGCAGGTGTAATTATTCCTGCTGCCAGTATCGTTACGAATGCAGCTACAGGTTCAACCACGCCTGACAGAAATCCATACAGAAATGACTTCCCCCTGCCAAGCCCGTTAGCTCTTAGCGGCATTGATATAATAGCTCCCTCTGGAAAATTCTGAATTGCTATTCCAATCGACAGCACAAGTGCCGCCATTGCTGTAATTCCTGAATTACCAAGCAGAAAGCCCGCATACACAACACCAACTGCCATTCCCTCAGGTATATTATGAATTGTCACTGCAAGGACAAGCATAGTCGTTTTTTTTAGATTAGTTCTTGGTCCTTCCGAAACCTCACTATTAATATGCAGATGAGGCGTTATATTATCAAGCAGCAGCAAGAACAACATACCAGCCCATAAACCGACAAGTGCCGGCACGAACGCAAACCTTCCCATACTTTCCGACTGTTCAATTGACGGAATAAGCAGACTCCATACGGAAGCCGCAACCATAACTCCGGATGCAAAGCCTGTAAGGCTTCTTTGTATCCCATCTTTCATATTCTTCCTCATAAAAAATACACAAGCTGCTCCTAGTGTTGTTCCCAATAAAGGAATTAACACTCCATATACCGCCTCAATTCTCATATTTAATATTCACTTTCCTTTCTTAGCCTTCTCTTCTCACGCATTGTTGAAACAATGTGATGAATAGCCGCAACCGGATGATGAAACATCATTCTCGGTCCTGAAAATCTCATTACTGCTTTTATCTTTCCCCTCATCTCCTGATTATAGCAATGTACCTTGCAGTTAGCACAGAATGTCTTAGTTTCCATAAATGGGCATTTATCACTTCTTAATCCTGCATACTCAGCAAGCCCCTGACACTCAGCACACAAGCCATTTTTATTGATACTGCCCTTATTATATTTATTATGATGATTTTTCTTACAATATAACGCTATCATATAAGAAACCATCTGCTTCTCTTTTTCTCTCTTTTTATTAATATCTGTCTTTTTCATAATTATTAACTCATTCGCCCATTCTCTACGGAATATATCTTATCCGTAATTCTCATAGTTGACTGTCTGTGTGACACCAGCACAACCGTCTTATTCTGTCTTTCCTCATTAAGCGATTTAAGGATAACCGCCTCGTTAAGACTGTCAAGATTGCTTGTAGGCTCATCTAAGAGTATTAAAGGTGCATTATGAAGAAATACCCTAGCAAGTCCTATACGCTGTTTCTCTCCTCCCGAAAGTGTATCTCCCAATTCTCCTACAGGTGTATCATAGCCCTGTGGAAGCGACTGTATAAAATCGTGTATGGAAGCTTTCTTGCAGGCATTCACAATTTCTTCATCTGTCGCATCAAGCTTTGCAATTCTTATATTGTTCTTTATGCTGTCGTGAAACAGATGTGTATCCTGTGTCATAAAACCTTCCATATCCCTTAAGTTAGAAGTGTTAATATTCTTAATATCACTGCCTGAAATACTTATTCTTCCTTTATCTGTATCCCAGAAACGCATAAACAGCTTAAGGAGCGTTGACTTTCCACTTCCGCTCTTTCCTATTATTCCAGTTATTTCACCCTTCTTAATATCAATACTGAAATTATCAAGTATAGTTTCTTGTCCATAGGCAAATGTAACATCTTCCGCATTAATACCTTCAAATTCAATTTCTTTATTACCCGTAAGTTCCTCTATAACCGGTTCTTCATCTAATATATCAAGAACTCTGTTACCTGCCGCAAATGTACTCTGCAATGTACTTCCTAACGCCGCCAGCGCCACTGCCGGTCCAAATGATGAGAATAATGCAATAGTAGTAAGGAGTACACCATCAAAGCCTATAATACCGGCATAATAAAGCTTAACACCTGCAAGAAGCATAATTATGTCAAATACCAGTATACACACATTAGTAACCGCTGTATTAACACCAGACACATTCTTCATTCTTCTTGCATCTTCTGATAAATCATCCGACCTGCCATTCATAAGTTCAAGTCGTTTAGTGCCATTACTGTACTGTATTGTCTCAGAAGCACCTCTTAGGCTTTCAAGTACGAAGCTGCTGAGTTCTCCCGACTTAGTTCTGTATCTTAAACCATCATCTCCGCTTGCCTTAGATACAATACACGGTATTACAACGCCTATACATACATATGCTATAAGTGCTATAAGTGCCAGCGACCAGTGAAATGAGCCTATATAACAACACATAATTATTGTATACAATACAGCTATCGCAATAGGTGATATTGTATGTGCGTAGAACACCTCAAGAAGCTCTATATCCGAAGTTATTATAGATATAAGGTCGCCTCTGTCCCTGCCCTCAAGCCTGGCTGGACAAAGCTTTCTTAATGCCCTGAATACTTTATCTCTTATTATTGCAAGTAACTTAAATGCTATAAAATGATTACACGACTGTTCTGCATATCTGAAACCTGCCCTTACAAGTGCGAACACAATTACGCACACAAATATCACACCAAGTGTGAGTCCTGTATCATACCCTGATACATCGAGTATTGCATAACCACCGAATATTGTTATAAAAGAAGCACATAAATGTCCTGCAAGTCCCATAAGAATTGCCACCGCCATATAACCAGCAAGCGGTTTTACAAGACCTATAAGCCTTAACATTACATTTAATCCACTACGTCCGGATTTTCCGTCTGAACTATTAACAATATGCTTATTATTATCCACCTTGCCCATATTTATGCCTCATTTCCTGATGTTCTTTTTTCAACATTATCTTTAAAACCGTAATTCTCAAGCTCATACTGTACATTCCATAATCTTGAATATACTCCATTTTTTGCTAAAAGCTCATTATGCTTTCCAGCCTCTGCAACTCTGCCAGCTTCAAGCACATATATATTGTCTGCATTAACTACATTAGCAAGTCTGTGAGATATAAGAATCACTGTTTTAGTCTTTGCAAGATTAAGCACCTCTCTCATAATATCGTCTTCGCTCTCCATATCAATGTTAGAAGTTGCCTCATCAAATATATATATTTTTCTGTCATGCATAAGTGCCCTTGCAAGTGCAAGTCTTTGCCTTTGTCCACCCGAAAGATTAGAAGCCTGTTCATTAAGCTTCATATCAAGTCCGCCCTCAGACATAACAAAGTCATATAGATTAACTCTTTTAAGAACATCTAACATATGCTCATCTGTCGCTTCCGGATAAGCAACAATAAGGTTATCCCTTATCGTACCTTTAAACAGATAGCTCTGATGACTTATATATGTAACATTTTGCATTAGTGAAGCCTCGCTTATATCAGAAAGCTTCTCACTTCCAATCCTGATATCTCCTGTATAACCCTTATTGCGGTGCATAAGTATTCCTGCAAGCGTTGATTTACCACAGCCGCTCTCACCGACAATCGCTGTAAAGCTCTTATCAGAAAATGTCATATCAACACCTTTAAGAATTTCCCTGTCTTTCTCATACGAAAAATGTACATTTTTTAATTCTATATTTTCATTGGCCGGAAACTCATTGCTTCCTTTATCCTCTTCCTCAAGCGCAAGAAAATTAAATATCTTATCACTTGCCGCCATTCCATTCATAGCTATATGAAAGAATGAGCCAAGCTGTCGCATTGGAATAAAAAAATCCGCTGATAAAAGTATAATCAGAAGACAGCCTGCCAGATTAATATTACCAGCCCTAAACTGCGTCACAGAAAGAATAATTCCAAGAGCTGCTCCTCCATATGCAACAAAATCCATTATTGTAATAGAATTAAGCTGCATTGTAAGCACTTTCATTGTTATCTTTCTGAACTTTTCTGACTCCTCGTTCATCTGTATGTTCTTATAATCATCTGCCTGATATATCTTTAAAGTTGTAAGCCCTTCAAGATTTTCCAAAAATGTGTCGCCAAGAGCTGTATATTGTGACCAGTATTTAGATAAAAGCTTCTTGGCCCAGGTCTGCACAAATGCAATTGATATTGGTATAAGCGGTACGCATATAAGCAGAACTACTGCCGAAACCACATTTATAGTGCATATGTAAACAAATAATGTAAGCGGTGCAAGCATAGCATAAAAAAACTGGGGCATATATGCTCCAAAATATGTTTCAAGCTGGTCTACACCTTCAACTGTAACCTGTACAAGTTCTGATGTCTTAACCTTCTCATTATATGATGCTCCCATACGAAGAAGCTTTTCATATATCATCTGTCTTAAATTTCTCTTTACTGTCTTAGATGACAGATAGCTCATCTTTGATGAACCAATATTACAAACTGCCCTTACAATAACGCATACTATAAGACTTATCACCATAGCTGCCATACTAGAAAAATTATATTTTCCTATTCCACTGCCACCGTCTATAAGGCCTGCAATAAATGTTGTTATTATCGTCATAAGCACAATATTAGAAACTAGAGCCAGCCATTGGAATATGACATTTCCTGCTATATATTTTTTACTCTCAGGTATTGTCTGAATTAATTGTTTCTTTATCATCGATACGTCCTCTCTAATTGCAGTTAGTGTTGTTGAACTTAATTATAATTTATCTTAATAACACGCATTATGTCAAGATGCAAAGTATTACCATTTTATAAATAAAAAGAATGTGCAAAGCACATTCCTGCGCCGAGCACGGTCGCTTGCGGCAAACTACTTCTTCGTGCGAGTGCGCATCATCGGCACATAGTGCCTTTTATGTAATAGGAAATTCTAATAGAATTTCCTATTACATAAAAAAATCCCCTTATGAGCCGTTCTCTCATAAGGGGCAAAATTCATAGCTGCTTATGCTATGATGAAAGGAGGGAGAATTCACCTATAATTAAAATAATTGATGAATTCAATATGAAAAAAAATAATCTTGTAAAAAGTATTTGTAATGGTGTATTTAAAATAGCATATTGTATTTGATTTTTCAAGATGTTTTATGTAAATTCACCGATATTTACAATAATAACATATTTTGCTTGTGCACATTTCACAATCAGTCCACAGATACTGCACAATGAAACCACTATTTTTGTAATAAAATTACATAAAAAAAAGAACGCAAACGCGTTCTTTTACAGTAGTAGCGAGAGAGGGATTTGAACCCACGACACCACGGGTATGAACCGTGTGCTCTAGCCAACTGAGCTATCTCGCCATATATTATATTGTATGCAAACCACATACATTAGGACTTAATGTCCTAAGTGGGACCTACAGGGCTCGAACCTGTGACCCTCTGCTTGTAAGGCAGATGCTCTCCCAGCTGA
>OGCP01000843.1_pt1 | contig 10250 bp, 8 predicted proteins | sample 1570191 | NCBI WGS metagenome assembly OGCP01 (sample SAMEA2582180, study PRJEB24529) | metagenome | biome: Human gut stool | place: China | collected 2011
TGTACGACAAGCGCATCACGGACGTGTTCAGCAGTGCGGTGCTGGAGTCCAACTTCTGGCTCTACTGGCGCACCATGTTCGCCTTTGAGAACTGGCACAGCGCCCTGGAGATGAAGCTCTACCTCAAGCGGTATATCCACCACATCGGCGGTCTGCCCGACTTCACGGCCCTCCGCTTCACCCGGTATAACCAGTACGAGTCCATCATCCTGCCCATGGTCACCTACCTGAAAGACCACGGCGTCCAGTTCTACTACGACACAAAGGTCGTGGACGTCCAGTTCAGCCTCGAGCCGGGCAAAAAGCAGGCGGCGGGCATCACGGTAGACCATAAGGGCGCGGTGGAGACCATTGATTTGACCGAGGACGACCTGCTCTTTATCACAAACGGCGGCTGCGTGGAGAGCTGCACCGTCGGCGCACAGAACAAGGCCGCGGGCTTCGACCCCGCCATCAAGCCGGGCAACGGCTGGGACCTCTGGAAGCGCATCGCCGCGCTGGACGACTCCTTCGGCCACCCGGAAAAGTTCTGCAGCCAGCCGGAGCTGACCAACTGGGAAAGCGCCACCATCACGACGCTGGATGAGAAGATCCCCCGGTATATCCAGAAGATCTGCAAGCGCGACCCCTTCAGCGGCCGCACCGTCACCGGCGGTATCGTCACAGTGAAGGATTCTAAGTGGCTCATGAGCTGGACCCTGAATCGCCAGCAGCAGTTCCGCGCACAGCCCAAAGACCAGCTCTGCGTCTGGGTGTACGGCCTGTTCAGCGATAGGCCCGGCGATTACGTCAAAAAGCCCATGCGGGACTGCACGGGCCGGGAGATCTGCATGGAGTGGCTCTACCATCTGGGCGTGCCGGTGGAGGACATCGCAGAGCTTGCCGAGCACAGCGCCAACACCGTGCCGGTCATGATGCCCTATATCGACGCCTTCTTCATGCCCCGCGCGAAGGGCGACCGCCCCGACATCGTGCCGAAGGATGCGGTGAACTTTGCCTTCCTCGGCCAGTTCGCCGAGACCGGCCGGGACACCATCTTCACCACCGAATACTCCATGCGCACCGGCATGGAGGCCGTGTACCGGCTGCTGAACATCGACCGGGGCGTGCCGGAGGTCTGGGGCAGCACCTATGACGTCCGGGCGCTGGTGGATGCCTCGGTGAAGCTGCGGGATGGCCGGAAGCTCACGGACATGGAGCTGCCCCTTATGGGCCGCATCGCCCTGAAGGAGGCGCTGAAGAAGATCGAAGGCACCGACCTCGAGAAGTTCCTGCGCCAGTATCACGCGATCTGACAATAACACTCCATTTTTGATCCCTCCATAACCGGAAGACCGGGTCGCTGCAAGCCTGAGGCAGGAAGCAGCGGCCCGGTCTTTTGTGCTGATTTGCGCGAGATTTCATAAAAAGTCGTACTCATAAAGAAAACTATTATGCAGAATGACCATCTTTGTGCTTGCTCTTTCGGCGGTTCTGTGGTAAGCTTAAAACAAAGAATGCGGCACAGCGGAAGAGAGGCTGTGCCGCAAAAACTGGTCTGGAACATAAAGGAGGTCCTTTTTCGTGAAACACTTTATTTCTCGCCGCAATTTCCTGAAGGCTGCCGGTGTCACCGCTGCTGCCTCCGCCATGGCTGCTGCCGTTCCTCAGGCTTCGGCCGGTTTCCTGACGGGCAAGGATGCCGCTGTCACCATCCTGTACACCAACGATGTCCACACCTACATCGACAACAAGTCTCCCAAACTGACCTATGCCGCTATCGCTGCCATGAAGCAGGGCTATGTGGATGAGGGCAAGCCCGTCCTGCTGGTGGACGCAGGCGACCATATTCAGGGTACTGCCTACGGCTCCATGGACGACGGCGCTACCATCATCGAGCTGATGAACGAGGCTGGCTACGACATCGCTACTCTGGGCAACCACGAGTTCGACTACGGCATGGCCCGCGCAAAGGCCATCATCAAGGAAGCGGACTTCCCCTATGTCTCCTGCAACTGGGTGGACCTGCGCACCGGACTGCGCGTCCTGCCCGCTGTCAAGCTGTTCCCCGCAGGCGGCAAGTGGATCGCATTCGTGGGCATCACGACCCCCGAGTCCTTCACCAAGTCCACTCCTGCTTACTTCATGAACGCCAAGCAGACCAAGTACATCTACGACATCCTGGGCGGTGACGACGGCAGGAAGCTGTACGACGCCGTCCAGAAGGCCATCGACAAGGCCAAGACCCTGGGCGCAGACATCATCATCGGTCTGGGCCATCTGGGCGTTGACCCGTCCTCCTCTCCCTGGACCAGTGAGGAAGTCATTGCCAACACCACCGGCTTTGACGCCTTCATCGACGGCCACTCTCACACCGTCATGGAGAACAAGCAGGTCTACGATGCAGCCGGCAAGGCTGTCACCCTGACCCAGACCGGCTCTTATCTGGCAAACGTCGGTAAGATGACCATCGCCGAGGACGGCGCGATCACCACCGAGCTCATCTCCACCGCTGATGTCTCCGACGCCGCTGTGGCCGCTACCGCAGAAGCCTGGATCAACGATGTGGACGCTATGCTGGGCGAGCAGATCGCGACCACGGACATCAAATTCTACATCAACGACCCCGCTACCGGCAAGCGCCGCATCCGTATGGGTGAGACCAACCTCGGCGACTTCGTGGCCGACGGCATCTATACTTACTTCAATGAGGTCGAGCAGCTGGACTGCGACATCGCTATGATGAACGGCGGCGGCATCCGCACCGATGTGGACGCCGGCAAGTGGACCTTCAAGACCTGCAAGCAGGTCAGCCCCTTCGGCAACGTGGCCTGCCTGATGTCTGTTACCGGCAAGCAGATCCAGGATGCTCTGGAGTTCGGCGCCCGCTTCGTCGGCCCGGAGGGCAAGGAGAACGGCGGTTTCCTGCATGTTGCCGGTGCGACCTACGAGATCCACACCGACATCCCCAACACCGTCCTCACCGACGACAAGAATGTCTGGATGGGCAGCGCCACCGGCACGCCCCGCGTCCAGAACGTGCGCATCTACAACAAGAAGACCGGCGCTTACGAGCCGCTGGACCTGAACCGCACCTATGCGCTGGCCGGCATGAACTACACCCTGCGCAACCTGGGCGATGGCTTCGCCATGTTCGACGGCGCAGAGCTCATCAAGGACTATGTCTCTGAGGACTACCTCGTCATGTCCACCTACGCCATGATCTTCGACGCTGTGAACGATATGCCTGTCCTGAGCAGTGCCAACAGCCCGCTGGCAAGCTATCCGGGCTACCTGCTGAACTACGAGAATCCCTACGGTGCAGGCCGCATTCAGGTCGTTTGAGTTTTAGAAGAAAATCAGTAAGATAAACAGAAAGCCCCCTCTTCCAGTCGGAAGAGGGGGCTTTCTGATAACTTATGCTTTTGCAAACAGCCCCTTCAGTGCCAGCGGCGTCACGATAGAGGACACGACGATGAGCAGGATGACGGCGGTGAAGTAGACGGAATCCACCACGCCGATGTCCAGGCCCTTCTGGGCCACGATCAGGGCCACCTCGCCGCGGGTCATCATGCCAACACCCACCTTGAGGGACCAGTTGAAGCGGCAGGCCTTCGCGGCGAGGCCGCAGCCGATGATCTTGGTGAGCAGGGCCACCACCACGAAGCAGGCGCTGAACAGCAGGATAGTGGGTGTCAGGCCGCTGATGTCGGTCTTCAGGCCGATGCTGGCGAAGAAGACGGGGGCGAAGAGAGTGTAGCTGCTGATGTCCACCCGGCGCTCGATGTAGGACGCATCCTCAAGGGAGCAGAGCACGATGCCGGCAATGTAAGCACCCGTGATGTCCGCGATGCCGAAATACTGCTCCGCGATGTAGGCCATGGCAAAGCAGAAGGCGAGGCTGACGATGGTGATGCGCTGGGTGTGGGGGTTGCGATGGTCCAGCCAGAGCATGGCCTTGTGGATGATGAGGCCGATGACGATGGCTGCGATGAAGAAGAGGACGGTGTCCATCAGCACATCAACGAGGCTGGTGTCTGTGCCGCCGCTGGCACCCAGCACGCAGGTGAGCACCACGATGCCGATGACGTCATCAATGACGGCTGCGCTGACGATGGTGGTGCCGAGGAAGCTCTTGAGCTTGCCCAGCTCCTGCAGGGTGGCCACGGTGATGGAGACGCTGGTGGCCGTCATGATGGTGCCGATGAAGAGCGCCCGATAAAACTCCGGGCTGCCCAGCGCCGAAAAGCCGTAGAACAGGCTGTAGAGCAGGGTGCCGCCCGCCAGAGGCACGGCCACGCCCACGCAGGCGATGAGGGTGGCGATGGGGCCGGCCCGCATCAGCTCCTGAAGGTTGGTGCCGAGGCCTGTGGTGAACATCAGCAGCACGACACCGATCTCAGCAAAAATGGCGATGGAGTCGCTGGGCTGCACGAGATTCAGCAGACAGGGACCGATGACAAGACCTGCGATGATCTCGCCCACCACCTGCGGCGCCCGGCATTTGCGGGCGAGCAGCGCGAAGAACTTGGCGCTGATGAGGATGAGGGCGAGATTCCGAAAAATGGAATACATAAATGATCCTTCCTTTGACGTTAGCAGTCGTTTCGCTCCCCCGTAAGCCCTGCCATGCGCCGCGCACAAAGACAGAAGGGGAGAAGAACATCTTTTATTATAGTCCATCTTTCGGCGAAATGCAAAGGAAAACTGACTTGGAAATGACGAAGGGCACCATATAAAAGAGATATGACGGATATACTGGAAAAGCATAAAAAGAATGATGGGGGAGATTTTGCTGTCATGCGCTCAAAAATACGAAAAAAATCCTGCGGGAGGGCTTGACAATTTTTGCGGGGCTTGCTATAATAAGTTGCTGTCTGAACAGACACGCCGCACAGTCCGCGCGACGCCGCGCTGGCTGTGTACCCTTGGCCTCATATTCTTGAGGCCCTTAAGTCCAAAAGGAGGTGCTACAAAATGGCAAAGTACGAAACCATGCTGATTACCAGCGCTGCTCTCGACGAGGAGGCTTCTTCCGCTCTCATCGGTAAGTTCAAGTCCCTGATCGAGGCTAACGGTACCATCGATTCCATCGATGAGTGGGGCAAGCGCCGTCTGGCCTACCCCATCAACGATGAGGAGGAAGGCGTCTACACCGTGATCAACTTCACTGCTGACCCCAGCTTCCCCGCTGAGCTCGACCGTGTGTACAAGATCACTGAGGGCGTTATGCGCAGCCTGATCGTTGCCCACGAGGAGTAATCTTTTCGTGACGAAAAAGGAGTCCGTATTATGTTGAATGTTGTAGCGATCATGGGCCGTCTCGTGGCGGATCCCGAGCTTCGCACCACCCAGAGCGGCACCAATGTGTGCAGCTTCCGCATTGCGTGTGACCGCAACTTTGCCCGTCAGGGCGAGCAGCGTCAGGCCGATTTCATCGACATCGTCGCATGGCGCCAGCAGGCAGAGTTCGTCTCCAAGTATTTCCAGAAGGGCAGTCTGATCGCCATCGAAGGCAGTCTCCAGACCCGCCAGTATCAGGACAAGAACGGAAACAACCGCACCGCTGTGGAGGTCGTGGCAAACAACGTCAACTTTGCTGGCTCCAAATCGAATGGCAGCAATCAGGGCGGCGGCAGCTATCAGAATGCTGCTCCGTCCTACCAGAACGCAGCCCCTGCCCGTCCGGCTGCTGTGGAGGCAGCTCCCAGCTATTCTGCCGGCAATGCAGATGACTTCGCCGTTATCGACGACAGCGACGACCTGCCGTTCTGATTCCCGAACCGGTGTTTTAACCGTAAAAATCCAACAGGAGGTAATAAGCAATGGCTTTTGAAAGAACCGAAGGCTCTCGTCCCGCACGCCCCATGCGTCGCGGCCGCAAGAAGGTTTGCAGCTTCTGTGTCGATCGCATCGACACCATCGATTACAAGGACGTTCCCCGTCTGCGTAAGTACGTCTCTGAGCGTGCAAAGATCATTCCCCGCCGTGTTACCGGCACCTGCGCTTTCCATCAGCGCGCACTGACCGTGGCTATCAAGCGTGCTCGTCACGTTGCTCTGATGCCCTACGTCAGCGACTAATCTGAGATAATCAACCCAATCAAAATAATCAGCGATCAGCAAAGCGCCCTCACCGATGACAAGGTGAGGGCGCTTTTTGGTTGTCATTCAGAGGCATAGAAAAGAGCTTCGGGATCTCCCGAAGCTCTTTTCGCTGGATAAGTCACAGCGTCTTGCAGAACTCTTTCAGGTAGGCGCGGAACGCCTCGCCGATCTCGGGGTGCTGCAGGGCCAGCTCCACCTGTGCCTCAGCGACCTTGAGCTTGTTGCCCATGTCGTAGTGCTTGCCGGTGAACTCCACAGCCGTCATACCGCCGTAGTTGCGGGCATACTCGGCCATGGCGTCGGTCAGCTGGATCTCGCCGCCGGCACCGGGCTTGGTCCTGGCGAGGATGTCATAGATCTCCGGGGTCAGCAGCACACGGCCCAGAATGGAGTAGTTGCTGAACTCCTGACCCTTCTTGGGCTTCTCGATCATATCGTCCACAAAGAAGTAATTGTCATGGATGGGGGTGGTCTTGAGGCTGCAATAACGGCTCACGTCGGCCCAAGGCACGGCGGACACGCCGGCAGCCGGGCGGCCGAACTCCTCGTAGGCACGGATGAGCTGGGCGCAGACCGGGTCCTCACCCCAGATGACGTCGTCACCGTAGATGACCACGAAGGGGTCGTCGCCGGTGAAGGGCTTGGCCATGCTGACAGCGTGGCCGAGGCCGAGGGTCTGCTGCTGGCGGACGAAGAAGATGTTGGCCAGATCAGAGATGCCGAGGCACTCTTCCAGCATCTTCTCCTTGCCGGGAGCGGCAAGTTTTGCTTCCAGCTCAGGGCTGCGGTCAAAGTGGTCCTGGATGATGTCCTGATTGCGGCTCACGATGATAAGGATGTCGGTGATGCCGGAGCGGACAGCCTCCTCCACCAGATACTGGATGGCGGGTTTGTCCACGAGGGGGAGCATTCCTTTGGGCATCGCCTTGGTGGCGGGCAGCACCCGGGTGCCAAGACCTGCTGCCGGAATGACCGCCTTGGTGATCTTTTTCATGATTCAGACTCCTTTGGTTTATAGTCTCGGCTGAGGGTGCCTCAGCCGGCAAGAGCAGTAAGCAGAGCCTGCAGATCGGGGCCCAGCAGCAGGGTAAAGGCGCTGCCCCCCACCATCAGCAGCAGCATACACAGCAGCACGGCCCCAAGGCTGACGCCGCCCTGGGCGCGGAGCACGGCCTGACGCTGCTGGGCGTCGGGGAACTCGGACTGGATGCGGCGGATGTGGTCGGCGGCGCTTTTGCGGTAGAGCCACTTGCCGTACATACCGCGCACCAGCATCAGCACGAAGCTGAGGACAGAGCAGACCCGGGCAAATACCGTCAGAGCCGAAGCGCTCATGGCGGGGGCGAGGGCGCTGCCGGAGAGCTGCAGCATCTCGATAAAGGTGGGCGCTGCCAGCAGAAGTTCAGCGGCCAGAAAGCCGAAGGCCGGCTTCCACGCCTTGCGGTAGAAGAAGTAGAAGGGGCCGAACAGCAGAGCCGAAAAGCTCATGGATACCTTGCTCTTCTGGAGCTGCATCCGGCTGTAAGCGGCGAGGTAAGCGGGGGCGGCGGGGCCGATATAGTCCAGCCAGTCCTGACGGGCGATGCCGTCCATCTTGGCCTCTTTGCCGAAAGCGTCCTCAAAAAACTCCTTCTCCGGGTCAGCGGAAGTGCCGAACTGACGGTACATCTGGGAGTAGTCGAAAGTCTCTTCATCGCTGTCGCGGGAAGAAGGAGGCTCCTGCCCCTCGGGGGGCAGCACAGCACCGCAGCAGCGGCACGTTTCCTCGTCCCGCAGGGTGCGCTCGCCGCAGGACGGACAGGTGCGGAGCTGGCTCTCCTCGTAGGGGAACTTCCACTCGTAGCCGGCGGCGTGGGCGGGGCGGTGAATGCACTGGCTCAGCTTCTCGTAGCAGACGCGGTGATAAGGCGCGCCGCAGTCGGGGCAGACCACGATGTCATCCTGAAGTGTGAGGGGCTTGCCGCAGCCTTCACACGGACAGCCATAGTATTTTGGCATAACATCCTCCAATGAATAGGGTAGTTTATCAGTATTATACACTTAAAATGCGGAAAAGAAAAGGCGGAAATCTTCAAATTTCCAGCACAATGGTATTTTTTCCTCTTTACTTTATCATGGATTCTGGGTATACTAATGAAGTATCTGTGTATAAACTGTATCTTTTGGGAGTAAATCTCTCCGTCATTGGCCGAGTCCTCGGGCAGGCTTTCCTTCGTACAACCTCTCCGTCACGCCTACGGCGTGCCACCTCCCCTGGTAGGGGAGGCTTTGGCAGTCCCCGCAAAGTGAACGGTTTCGCCAGAGGCTCCCCTACTAGGGGAGCTGGCGGGCGCAAGCCCGACTGAGAGGTTGTACGAAGGATAAGCTAAAAAAGAGCATAAAACCTGAAAAAGGAGAGAACCCATGGGACTCTTTGGATTTGGCAAAAAAGAAAAGGACAAAATGAAAGACGGCCTCGAAAAGACCCGCACGGGCTTTTGGGGCAACATCCTGAACACCCTCACCGGCAGTAAGATCGACGACGACCTCTACGATGAGCTGGAAGAACAGCTCATCCTCGCCGACGTGGGCGGCGACGTCGCCATGAAGCTGGTGGACGCCCTCCGCGACCGCGTGCAGGAAAAGGGCCTCAAGACCGGCGAACAGGCGGCTGACGCTCTGCGCGACATCATCGCCGACGAGATGCGCCCGGAAGCTGAAATGGCGCTGGACGGCCATCCCGCCGTCATCCTCGTCATCGGCGTCAACGGCGTGGGCAAGACCACCAGCATCGCAAAGCTGGCCGACTACTACACCCGTCAGGGCAAAAAGGTCATGCTGGCCGCAGGCGACACCTTCCGCGCCGCCGCCAGCGAGCAGCTGGAGATCTGGGCGGGCCGCGCCGGTGTGCCGATCGTCAAGGCCGGCGAGGGCGCAGACCCCGCCGCCGTCATCTTCGACACCGTGAAGTCTGCCACCGCCCGGGGCTATGACATGGTCATCGCCGATACGGCCGGACGTCTCCACAACAAGTCGAACCTGATGAGCGAGCTGTCCAAGATCAGCCGCAGCGTCAAAAAGGCCAGCCCCGAGGCCAGTCTGGAGACCCTGCTGGTGCTGGACGCCATCACGGGCCAGAACGCCATCAGTCAGGCGAAGGAATTCTGCAAGGCTGCGGACGCCACCGGCATCATCCTGACCAAGCTCGACGGCACGGCCAAGGGCGGCTGCGTGGTGGCTGTCAAGCAGCGCCTCGGTTTGCCGGTGCGGTTCATCGGCGTGGGCGAGGGCATCGACGACCTCATCCCCTTCACCCCGGAGGGCTTTGTGGAAGAGCTCATCCCCCGCACAGGATGGAAGCATTGACCTCTCAGGCGCTTCACACCAGCTCCCCTAATAGGGGCAACGGCGACGACCGCCGCCAGCGGCGGAAACAGGGAGGAGCTGTTGGGGCCGCGGCCAGCAGGATGCGAGGCCCGCACCAAGGGCCGAAGCAGACGCTGGGAGCCGCAACCCGGGTGCGAAGCACCATTGGCAGGTCGGGCAGCTCTGAGCGGACTGCTGGAAGCCTGATATGGCACAAAATGTAGTGCTCCGCTGCCAAGGGCAGGGAGCGGCAGACATAGAAAGGGAGTAACCCCCATGAGAATTTGTGCAGCCACCGGCAACGCCGGAAAGCTCCGCGAGCTGCGGCGCATCCTCGAGGCTCAGGGCCACGAAGTGGTCAGCCAGAAAGAGCTGGGCATCACCATCGAGCCGGACGAGACCGGCACCACCTTTGAGGCCAATGCCCTCATCAAGGCCGAGACCATCTGCAAGGCCAGCGGCCTGCCCACCATCGCCGACGATTCCGGCCTCTGCGTGGACGCGCTGGACGGCGCCCCCGGCGTCTACAGCGCCCGCTACTGCGGCCACCACGGCGACGACGAGGCCAACAACGATAAGCTTCTGGCTGCCATGCAGGCGGTGCCTGCCGGGCAGCGGGGGGCAAAGTTCGTCTCGGCGGTATGCTTCATCCTGCCGGACGGTCGGCACCTGACCTGCATGGGCGAGTGCCCGGGCAGCATCGCTTTTACGCGGCTGTGCGGCGACTACGGCTTTGGCTACGACCCGCTGTTCATCCCCGCAGACTGCGGCGTGGGCAAGCGGGACAAGCGCCCCAACACCGAGCACCGCAGCTATGCC
>OGCP01000847.1_pt1 | contig 10183 bp, 10 predicted proteins | sample 1570191 | NCBI WGS metagenome assembly OGCP01 (sample SAMEA2582180, study PRJEB24529) | metagenome | biome: Human gut stool | place: China | collected 2011
AGAGGTCTGTTTTTTAGAGCCTTTCACCGTAGCGGCTAGCATACCGAGCAAGATAGCTGCAGAAGCACCTGTTTCAATGTATAAAGGATTTTCCTTTAAATTAAAACGTTCAATCAATTGGCTACAATCATCCATAGTAGACAGAGATGTACCGCCGATACCAACAGCTGCGCCTACTTGCACATCTTGATCATGGCGTGTTGCTTCATCAAGACGAATATTGTGAATGGTGCCACCTTTTACAATTTCGTATAAACTTGCATGGTTAGCATCCTTAGGAAAGGATTCGTCTACATATTGGGATACGCCCCAAGAGTCTTTAATATAACCACTTGCCTTTGTGCCACGTAGGAACTCACCTGCCCCAGGATATACACCCTTTGGAATTTTTTCTCCATGCAATGCAGGCGTGTAAATTGGTTGTAACGTAATTCCCTCATAGGTTTTAGTGAACATCTTCTTATGGAAGTCGCCACCTTTTAACGCTTTTTCAACCTCGGCCTGCCATTGTTCATACGTAGGTTTCTTAAACTCATCAAAGGATACAGGTGCTAATAAATCACGTTCAGCATCCTTTGAAGTCTTTTTGTCAGACATATATGTGCCTCCTTTTCAACTCGAAACCATACCGAGAAACAGCGCACCGTACCTGCGAATTGTTAGATATATGAATCACTCGAGCTTTATCTTATTGGACCACATCAACCTCAAAATGTGTCCATCGGTTTAATGTCTATAAAACTTGACGCATATACTCAACATCCACTCTAAGGGCAATAAAAAACGTGCCACCTAAAGTGACACGTAAGGTTTCTTATTGAAAGGTACACTAAAAAATACTGTAGACAGCATACCCCAATCCCCTTCCTATCGCTCGTAGGTACATAACGGTGATTATCAAATAGGCAGTTCTCCTGGCTCGGGATCATCACCTCGCTTTCGCCTTCCCAGATTACTCCAGTGACATATATGAAAGCAGGCTCATCCTTACAGTGGCGGGACCGCATCGGCTTATACCGATTTCTCTATTAAGTCTTACGACACCTATTCTCTATATTCGTTGTTCTAAGTCCAATATAGTGTAACAATATGCACAAAGTCAATGAACATAACATTTAATCATATTGAGCAAAATTAAAGTTATAACTGAAAATCATATGCAATAACTAAAATGCATGGGTTAAGAATTAATGATATAATAAGTGCTATCACGAGGAGGCATTATGGAACATACAAGTAAAAAAGGGTTAATCACAGCCCTTAGTTGTTATATAATTTGGGGCTTACTCCCTCTATATTGGGCATTATTAAACCATGTTTCACCGTATAATATACTGGCACAGCGCATTATCTGGTCAGGTATTTGCATGGCGATCGTTGTATTTGGCCTACATTTTAAACAATTCAAAAAGGACTTTCAATTACTAAAAGAACAACGTTCACAACTATTCCTACTTTTAGTTGCGGCAGTCATCATCAGCGTAAACTGGTTCACCTACATTTGGGCTATCGCCAATAATCAAGTTATGAACACGAGCCTTGGCTATTACATCAACCCACTCTTCAATGTAGTATTAGGTGTCATCCTATTTAAAGAGGTTCTATCTATACCGAAAAAGCTGAGTGTCCTCATCGCTACCATCGGCATCGCCTTACTCACCTATCAAGTAGGATCCTTGCCATTAGTATCGATGATCCTCGCCGTTTCCTTCGGCCTCTATGGAGCCGTAAAAAAGAAACTACTCATCTCTCCCTTTACGAGTATCGCCTTTGAGGCCTGGCTATTAACACCGTTAGCCTTACTATATACGACCATGATCGATAATACAGTGTGGTCTTATTTCGGCACAGACTGGTATACCTCCATGCTGCTCATAGCCTGCGGTCTAACTACATCTGTTCCATTGGTGCTATTCTCCTATGGTGCGCAACTATTGCCGCTCAACCTACTAGGCTTCCTGCAATATGTATCCCCTACCATTGCCTTGTTGCTAGCCATCTTTTACTTTGGTGAAAGCTTTGGCACACCACAGATGATCGCCTTCAGTTGTATTTGGATAGCCTTAGTATTATTCTCCTTATCAAGCCAAATTACAACGCGCATTAGCCTAAAAAAGTAAGATATATCGTATATCAACTAAAAAGCTGTATCAAATGACATTCTCATTTGATACAGCTTTCTTTTATATAGACTTATTAATCTAACTCATTCATATTGGTCGTATTCATATTAGAAATATAATGGTTATAGGCCTCAATCATACGATTATAGTCGTTATCTTGTTTTGATCCCATATAGGTACGAATTGCACCAATTGTAGAATTTACAGAAGTCTTAACAGAATCATACTTAGGACTAGTAATACCATTTGATACATCACCAATAGATTGCAACTCTTGATTGATAGCATTTACATCTAGTTGTTTTTCACTATCGATCTTTTCTAGGACCGCAGTAAGTCGCAAATGAACCTCTTGTGCTGCAGCTGCATTTTTCTTGCGAGCATCACGCAATTGTTGTAACCGTTGTTGCAAGCGGTCCGTATTGATTTTATGCATAACATTATCAAAGTCAGCATAAATAGGAACAAATTGTTCATACAATTGGACATATTTAGGACCTAATTGTTGCTCCTTAGCATAGTTATCTGTGGTATACCCTTTAGATTTATAGTATGCATCGAGCTCTTCGGCCACCGGTGTAATTTCATTCAATTTTGAAAGCAACTTATCTAAAGGCTCCTTCATTTCATCATAAGGAATACCGACTTGCTTAGCCTCTTCTAATTCTTTTTGTAGCTGCTTAAAGTTCGGCGCATTAAAAACAGTTAAATGCTGCCCAGCTTTTAACTCATTAAGAGTTGGCGTATTCGCATAATCAAACATTACAGCCATGCGATTGTATCGGCTTACAGCTTTCACATATTGATTAAATAACTGCACCTGATCTTGCTCAGACCGTTGCGCAATTTCCTTACGGCTCTGTTCAGTACCCTGCCATAACTCTGACATACTACAACCGCTCAAAAATAATGGGGATGTTAATGTCGCCGCACACAACACAGCCATTGCTACCCTTTTACCGAATGGTTTCATGATGAATCCTCTCCTTTCATCAATACACAACCTAATTTATACATATTAATTATATCCTAATATGATTTTTATGAATAGGATTAATATATAAAGATCATATTTGATAACTAAAATGAATAGGTAGTGCTAGGTGCCGTTGAAGCTTGGCTCTTAACACCGCTAGCCTTGCTATACACAACTGTCTTCGATACTACCTCTTGGTCTTATTTTGGCACAGACTGGTACACTGCTTTGCTCCTCATGGGCTGTGGTTTAACTACAGCAGTTCCTTTTATCCTTTTCTCCTACGGAGCTCAACTATTACCACTCAACCTACTAGGCTTTCTTCAATATTTAGCTCCTACAATTATATTTTTACTATCTATTTTCTATTTTGAAGAAAGCTTTGATATACCAAACATCATTGCCTTCTCCTGTATTTGGATAGCACTTGCCATATACACCATGTCCAATCAACCAAAGCAAACGAAATAATTAGCTATACAAAAAGCTGTATCAAATGACATTACCATTTGATACAGCTTTTTTACACACTAATATTACACTTATTTAATTTACCTCTTAGCCCTATTTATTCAATTCATGCTATTCATTATACAAAACTATATTGTCAAGTGACTAATAGGAACATAGGTGACCAATAGTCACCACTATAATGATACAAACGATGCTAGACTACAAATGAATAAACTATACGCCTATCCATTGTTTAACACGTATATACGTGTTATAGTAAAAGGAGAACCTATGAAGGATAAAGATTTGCTTAAACTACTTCTACAAAATGGTTGGAAGGATGTACGGCAACGCGGTAGTCATCATCGTTTGAAAAAAGATGATCAGGTGGAAGTCATTGCTGTACACGAAAAAGATGTTCCTACAGGTTTATTACATGCTATTCTAAAACGAACAGGACTAAAATAAGGAGGCCCTATGAAATTTATATACCCTGCTATAATCCATGACGATGCCGATGGTTTCTGGGCTGAATTTCCCAATCTCGAATACACTAGTAGCACCGGCTCAACACTAACAGAATTAATAACCAATGCACAAGAGGCTATGGAACTCTATATATTAGGTGCTTTAGAAGATGGACAAACTCTACCTACCCCCACATCTATTCGCAACTTACCATGTACGGACACAACATATCCTACATTAGTTCAAACAGATATTGATTTAGCTAAAAATAGTAAATCTGTAAAGAAAACCTTAACGATTCCTGCCTGGCTAAACGATAGAGCATTAGCTAAAGGGATTAACTTTTCTCAAATTCTACAAGAAGCATTAGTAGAGAAAACAATGTAATTTACATCATCAATTGCTCAGCAAAAATAGAGCTACTGTCCATAAAATAACTGGTAAAGTGAGGTACATGATGCAAAGCATCCACAAAATCGTTACGAAATAGAGCAATAATTTTAGTACATATAACACATCAAACCATACGCTATGACAATCCTCTAATGTTGCCATATATACGGAGAGATGCTTCACAAAAAATGGAACTTTCACATCCATATCTATAATCCAACTAATGTTTTAAATCGTCCGTTATTGTGAAAGCGTTCAAAATGGTCTTGTTCGGCTGCAACAGCTTTTACAGAAGGATCAATTTTTATAGCCTTTTCTAGCCAATCAAGGGCCTTAGTATCATCCCCTTGGTCTGCATAAATAGTAGCAATACCATACACAGACCAGGTGTTACTAGGGTCCTTTTCCAATACCTTTTCAAACCATTGTTTAGAATCGTTTAACTGACCTTGCAACTTATAGACCATGGCAATGTTATAGTAATTAGCCACATTGTTAGGATCTAAATCATAAGCCTTCTTAGTATCTGTCAAACCTTTAGCCGCATCACCGTTTAATGCTGTTGCAAAGCCCCGTACAGAATAGGCTTCTGCATTATTAGCATTGTCCTTAATGGATACGTTAGCTTCTTCTATGGCTTTCACATACTCACCAGCGGATAAGGCTTGCTTTGCTGTAATTAGATGGTCATCTTTCTTAACAGCTTTACTATTTTCCGCACCAGATGTAGAGGAGCCTGTTGCAGTAGCGGAACTAATTGCATTTGATTCTGTTTTATTGCCATTCCCATTGTTACTACTCGTATTTTGATTCAATCCACATCCCGTAAGGGCTATTATTAAAAGAAAGAAAAGCACAACCTTCTTCATTAGAAATTCTCCAATCATTAATTATATACAAGACTCCATAGCATGATGATATAATATAAAATACCTCCCGAAAGGAGGTGGTATATTGCAGGAGCTGTTTTATGCACTCTGGGGCACCTTGCTTGCCCCTATTATTGTTGCCTTAGTTGTAACTACCTACAGCTACTGGCTTAACAATAAAAACAAAAAATAAGCAAGAAAAAGGACGAGCTGCCACTCGTCCTTTTTTTTGGTTATATTGCAGGTAATTTCATACACTCTACTACCTACGTTTAGTATACCACATTTCTTAGAAAAATAAAGAATTAGCAATAAATCTCATAAAACCCCTAAAAAACTATTACTAGTTTTAACATAATTTGCGAGCAATATTAAAGCAGCATTAATATAAACTACCAGTTACTTTAACATAAACTACTAGCAACGTTAACGTAAATAGCAATAGATATACAAGACTTATTTCTTAGCCTTAGAACAACGATCTAATAGGAATGCAACGCCAACGAATGGGATGCCACCGCTTTCACCAAGACCGATTTCACAGGTAGAGCTGGAGCTTACGCCTAGTGTTGCACCGTATTCAGCGATTTCGGCTGCAAGGTCTTTGGTAGCACATTTGTTAAGTTCTGGTGTAAAGAACCCTTTTTGACCTGCAAAGCCATCGCATGCAAAGGATTTAATGTTGAATACATGGTCTGTACATAGACGAGCCAAATCTTCAATATATTGAGATTTATTCAAGGATTTAATCTTACATTGTTTGTGTACGATAACCCGTTCATCGCATTTTTCAATATCGAGATGAGGCACAACGTATTTACACAAGAATTCAGAAATATCGTTGATTTCTAAGTCTGGCATGTGTTTGAAAGCATGGTTGAAACATGCACTATGATCGATCACGATTGGATATTTACCGTTTTGAGATGCTTGCATCAATGCATCGTGTAAGTCCTTAACAGCGCGCTCATGAACGTCATCATAGTTTTCAAAACTCAAGCCACAGCAGAGGTTTTCGATATGTTGAGGGTAGATAATATCGATATGGGCCTTGTTGCAAAGGCTTTCCACTACTTGTTGCAAGCTGCGTTCATCGTCGTAACCTTGATTAGGTTTGAAGGCGCGGTTCGCACAAGTACTAAAGTATACAACCTTTTCAAAATTAGTCGGTTTAATACGGCTTCTCAATCTGTAACGATTGGCCTTAGGTGTAGTCTTAGGAATGTACGGAGTAATACCTGTTACACCATGTAAGCCTTCTGTAATCTTGGAAATCGCTTTTTGTGTAACGATAGAACCTGCAATACCTTCGAGACTTACGCCGGCACGAGCCATTTGAAGTGTAGTAGGGAAATTATCGTAAATCTTCTTAGCTAATTCCGGTGCTGGAGGATCGATGCGGCGCATGGATAATGCAATTTGAGCAGTATCGATGCTGAGCGGGCAAAGGCCTTTACACATGGAGCACGCAGCACAGGTATCTACACCAAAATATTCATAGCCTTTTTTAAGTTCCGCAGCCAATGTGAAATTGCCTTCGTTTTCAAGGCGTTTTGTTTCGCGCAACAATGCAATACGTTGACGAGGAGTCAATGTTAAATTGCGGCTTGGACAATGTTTTTCACAGAAACCACATTCCATACAGATTGTAAAAGCATCATCGATAACGCATTGAGCTTTAAGATTTTTCTTATACACATCTGGATCATCTGTGATGATAACATCAGGATTCAAGATGCGTTCAGGGTCAAAGATGGCTTTGATGCGACGATTGATTTCGTACGCTTTGCGGCCCCATTCCATTTCAACAAATGGTGCCACCATGCGACCTGTACCATGTTCGGCTTTCAAAGAACCACCGAAACCAGATACGCGTTCGGACATTTCTTCTACCAAATCAGCAAAATTCTTAGTATCTTTAGGGTCACTGAAGTCAGGTGTGATGTTAAAGTGAACATTACCAGACAAAGCATGACCAAAGATTACACCACCGTCTACAAAATCGTATTTGTGGAACAATTCGGTAATCATTTCGATACCCTTAGTGAAATCTTCGATTTGGAAGCACACGTCCTCTGTAATAACAGTGGTGCCTTTTCTACGTTGACCACCAACGATTGGCAAGATGCCTTTACGGATAGCCCACCAAGAATCGTATTCTACAGGGTCTTGAGAGTAAAGACTTGGGAGGGCTGTTGGGATATCTTTCAACTTGTCTTTAATGAAAGCCAAGTTTTGATCAACCGTTTCTTTCGTGTAGCTTTCAGTTTGGAACAAGATGGCACTCGTGCCTTCAGGCACTTCACGAACGAAGTCAGGCACATTATCTAAGGCTTGAACAGCGCGCAAGGACTGATAGTCCATCATTTCCGCAGCAATAACCTTTTCACGGCCCATATTAGCCAAAGCTACAACCGCTAGGGATGCATCATTCAATGTACTAAAGAACATGAGTCCACAGCCTTTATGAGGCACGTCTTCAACCGTGTTATATACAACTTCGGACACGAAGCCCAATGTACCTTCAGAGCCAATGAACAAGTGATTAATGATATCGATAATATCTTCTTGTGATGAATCAAGTGCGTCAATTCTTCATCGGCCAAAATATCTTTGCGCAATTGCAAGATATCCTCTACCATTTGAGGTTTTTCTTTGAGGAATTGATCAATGCTCTTTTGGTCGGATGTGTCGAGAATGGAACCATCTAATAACACAACGCGAATGGAGCGAATTGTTTTATACGAGTTCTGCGCCGTACCACAGCACATACCTGAGGAGTTATTATTCAAAATACCGCCCACTAATGCGGTAGCAAGCGTAGCAGGATCTGGACCAATTTTACGATTGTACGGTTTCAATAAATCATTCGCATCGGAACCGATAACACCGCATTCACATTTCAAGGCTTTCCCATCATCAATAACTTCCATTTTCTTGAAGCCATCATTACATACGATGAGCACATCTTCACTGGAGCATTGACCAGACAAGGAGGAGCCGGCCGCACGGAATGTAAATGGTGTCCCACATTGTTGACACAAACGAATAAGCCGTCTTACTTCTCGTTCATCTTCAGCTTTAACAACTACCTTTGGTAAATAGCTATAGCAAGACGCATCAACGCCATATGCATAACGACGTAAATGATCGGTGTATACGCGACCTTTACAAATCTCATTTGCCTCCTTGGCAAAACGTTCATAATCTCTAATAAGTGTACTCACTTCTATTTCCTCCTATCCTTTCTTAAGGAATCTATTACTTTTAGTATACGCCGTTCTCATTCTCCTCACTATAATTATGCATAATTTATATCTCTTCTAATAAAAATCGATATGCATTACCCTTTTATTCCCTCAGTTGAAAGTACATCTCATTAGCATTATCATGTACCCATTTTTCCTCATATACAATCAAGAATCCTTATTTATTAAGCATGTATAGATATAGTCAGTAATTATATGCTAAAACCTCTCTAAATAACGATTCGTACTACCTATAATTCTATAGTAAATACATTACCAACATTATGCATAAAAATAGTATGATTTATATATTTTAAATTTTTCATTCTCATTTATAGTTCTCTATGACTTTTAGTTATACCCTTTTATAAAATGCTGAAAATACAGAAAGCTCTCTAATGATAAACGCTTACGAATCACCATTAGAGAGCTTTACTAAATTATGCTTATTAAAGATAGATTAATTATAAAACCATATTATCCCAAAATACCAGATTTAAGAATGAGGCGTACCGCCAATGCAAAAACAGCTATGCTCATGAGGGCGAGGATAGCTTTTGCTTTGAGACGTTTTGCAATACGAGCACCTACTTGAGCACCAAAGATAGCGCCAATACTAGTAGGGATAGCAATGCTAAATACAATATGACTTTCAATCAAATGTGTAATAACCCCCACCGTTGTTGATACGGCGAGAATAGATTGACTTGTAGCCGTTGCCATATGGGTAGGAAAGCCCATGAGATAAATCAAAGCCGGCACATGGATGAGGCCACCACCGATACCAAAGATACTCGAAATAAAGCCAACAAAAAAGCTAATACTAATACCGATAGATTTACTATAGCTCAACTGCTCAAGAGTAAGGCTTTCTTCCTTTCTTTCCCCTTTTCTAAAATTTTTAAAACCAATCAATACAGATGCACATAACATAAAACACCCAAAGGCAAACATAAAGCCGTTACCAGAGAACCACCCAGACATTTGAGACCCTAAAATGGCCCCTGGGAAGGTAGCAATGCTAAAGACGAGCGCAGCGCCAACATACACCTTTTTCTGCTTAAGATACGCTATCGATCCAGAAATAGCATTGCACATAACAGAAAAAAGCGATGTTCCTACGACCATAGATGGAGACCACTCTGGAAACCAGTACATAAAGAGAGGCACAAACACAAGGCCCCCACCGGCACCGATGATGGTGCCAATCATAGCTGCTAAAAAGCCAACTATGGTAAAGAATATATAAAATATCACTATATTATCAAGCACATTAAAACCTCCCATGCCGTTTGAATTATTGTTTCTCCATATATACAAAGGATAATCCCGTGTCATCCTGTATTTCTCTAACGGCTTTATACCCCATTTTTGTATATAACTTTATATTAATCCAGCTTTTCGTACATGTATATAATACGCGCCGATCTTGACTGCATTGTTCATCTACGAAAGCTAATAATTCCCGAGCCAGCCCTTGTTGCCGATAGTCTGGATGCACCATCAAGCGACCGACCTCTACCACTCCATCGTCATATTGATAGCGAATACCTCCGATGATTCTTCCCGCATCATCTACCAGTTTATAGGTATGCCATTGGGTGAAAGTAGCTTTAAACTCCTCTTCCGACTCCATCAATGCAGGAACCATTC
>OGCP01000849.1_pt1 | contig 10155 bp, 10 predicted proteins | sample 1570191 | NCBI WGS metagenome assembly OGCP01 (sample SAMEA2582180, study PRJEB24529) | metagenome | biome: Human gut stool | place: China | collected 2011
CCGACGCCTTCCAGGAAGTGGACACCTACGGCATCTCTATCCCCATCACCAAACACAACTATCTGGTCAGACATATCGAAGAACTCCCGCAGGTCATGAGCGATGCCTTCCGCATTGCGCAATCAGGCCGCCCAGGCCCGGTGTGGATAGACATTCCTAAGGATGTGCAAACGGCAGTTTTTGAGATTGAAACACAGCCCGCTATGGCAGAAAAAGCCGCCGCCCCCGCCTTTAGCGAAGAAAGCATTCGTGACGCAGCGGCGATGATTAACGCTGCCAAACGCCCGGTGCTTTATCTGGGCGGCGGTGTGATCAATGCGCCCGCACGGGTGCGTGAACTGGCGGAGAAAGCGCAACTGCCTACCACCATGACTTTAATGGCGCTGGGCATGTTGCCAAAAGCGCATCCGTTGTCGCTGGGTATGCTGGGGATGCACGGCGTGCGCAGCACCAACTATATTTTGCAGGAGGCGGATTTGTTGATAGTGCTCGGTGCGCGTTTTGATGACCGGGCGATTGGCAAAACCGAGCAGTTCTGTCCGAATGCCAAAATTATTCATGTCGATATCGATCGCGCAGAGCTGGGTAAAATCAAGCAGCCGCATGTGGCGATTCAGGCGGATGTTGATGACGTGCTGGCGCAATTGATCCCGCAGGTGGAAGCGCAACCGCGTGCAGAGTGGCACCAGTTGGTAGCGGATTTGCAGCGCGAATTCCCGTGTCCAATCCCGAAAGCGTGCGATCCATTAAGCCATTACGGCCTGATCAACGCCGTTGCCGCCTGTGTCGATGACAATGCGATTATCACCACCGATGTGGGTCAGCATCAGATGTGGACCGCGCAAGCTTATCCGCTCAATCGCCCACGCCAGTGGCTGACCTCCGGTGGGCTGGGCACGATGGGTTTTGGCCTGCCTGCGGCGATTGGCGCGGCGCTGGCGAACCCGGATCGCAAAGTGTTGTGTTTCTCCGGCGACGGCAGCCTGATGATGAATATTCAGGAGATGGCCACCGCCGCCGAAAATCAGCTGGATGTAAAAATTATCCTGCTGAACAACGAAGCGCTGGGGCTGGTGCATCAGCAGCAGAGCCTGTTCTATCAGCAGGGCGTTTTTGCCGCCACCTATCCGGGGATGATTAACTTTATGCAGATTGCCGCCGGATTCGGCCTCGAAACCTGTGATTTGAATAACGAAGCCGATCCGCAGGCTGCATTGCAGGAAATCATCAATCGCCCTGGCCCGGCGCTGATCCATGTGCGCATTGATGCCGAAGAAAAAGTTTACCCGATGGTGCCGCCAGGTGCGGCGAATACTGAAATGGTGGGGGAATAAGCCATGCAAAACACAACTCATGACAACGTGATTCTGGAGCTCACCGTTCGCAACCATCCGGGCGTAATGACCCACGTTTGTGGCCTTTTTGCCCGCCGCGCTTTTAACGTTGAAGGCATTCTTTGTCTGCCGATTCAGGACAGCGACAAAAGCCATATCTGGCTACTGGTCAATGACGACCAGCGTCTGGAGCAGATGATAAGCCAAATCGATAAGCTGGAAGATGTGGTGAAAGTGCAGCGTAATCAGTCCGATCCGACTATGTTTAACAAGATTGCGGTGTTTTTTCAGTAACCGCTCAAGGCTTGAACAACATCGCGCTTATCGTTAAGGTAAGCGCGTTTTTTTTTACCCGCCAGGACAAGACCATGATCACCGTTGCCCTTATAGACGATCACCTCATCGTCCGCTCCGGCTTTGCGCAGCTGCTGGGGCTGGAACCTGATTTGCAGGTAGTTGCCGAGTTTGGTTCGGGGCGCGAGGCGCTGGCGGGGCTGCCGGGGCGCGGTGTGCAGGTGTGTATTTGCGATATCTCCATGCCCGATATCTCCGGTCTGGAACTGCTAAGCCAGCTGCCGAAAGGTATGGCGACAATAATGCTCTCTGTTCATGACAGTCCGGCGCTGGTTGAGCAGGCGCTTAACGCGGGGGCACGCGGCTTTCTCTCCAAACGCTGTAGCCCTGACGAACTGATTGCGGCGGTGCATACGGTTGCCACGGGCGGCTGTTATCTGACGCCGGATATTGCCATTAAACTGGCATCCGGTCGTCAGGACCCGCTAACCAAACGCGAACGGCAGGTGGCGGAAAAACTGGCGCAAGGAATGGCGGTGAAAGAGATTGCTGCCGAACTGGGCTTGTCACCGAAAACGGTGCACGTCCATCGCGCCAACCTGATGGAAAAACTGGGCGTCAGTAACGACGTAGAGCTGGCGCGCCGCATGTTTGATGGCTGGTGATGAAGACGTTGTTCTCCCGCTTAATTACCGTTATTGCCTGCTTTTTTATCTTCTCTGCCGCATGGTTTTGCCTGTGGAGTATCAGCCTGCACCTGGTTGAGCGCCCGGAGCTGGCGGTACTGCTGTTTCCGTTTGGTCTGCGTCTGGGGCTAATGCTGCAATGCCCGCGCGGATACTGGCCGGTGCTGCTGGGCGCGGAGTGGCTGCTGATTTACTGGCTAACGCAGGCGGTCGGTTTAACCCATTTTCCGTTATTGATGATCGGTAGTTTACTGACGTTACTGCCCGTGGCGCTGATCTCGCGCTATCGCCATCAGCGTGACTGGCGCACCTTGCTGTTACAGGGTGCGGCGTTAACGGCGGCGGCGTTGTTGCAGTCGCTGCCCTGGCTTTGGCACGGCAAAGAGTCGTGGAATGCGCTGTTGCTGACTTTAACTGGCGGCCTGACGCTGGCCCCGATATGTCTGGTGTTCTGGCACTATCTCGCCAATAACACCTGGCTGCCGCTCGGCCCGTCACTGGTTTCTCAGCCGATCAACTGGCGCGGGCGACATCTGGTCTGGTACTTGCTGCTGTTTGTTATCAGTCTCTGGCTCCAGTTGGGATTGCCGGACGAACTGTCGCGCTTTACGCCATTTTGTCTGGCGCTGCCGATTATCGCCCTCGCCTGGCACTACGGCTGGCAGGGAGCGCTGATCGCCACCCTGATGAACGCTATCGCCTTGATTGCCAGCCAGACCTGGCACGATCACCCGGTCGATTTATTGCTTTCCCTGCTGGCACAGAGCCTCACCGGGCTGCTGTTGGGGGCGGGGATCCAGCGGCTACGCGAGCTGAATCAGTCATTACAAAGCGAGCTGGCGCGTAATCGTCGGCTGGCGGAACGCCTGCTGGAGACCGAAGAGAGCGTGCGGCGAGACGTCGCCCGCGAGCTCCATGATGATATCGGCCAGACCATCACCGCGATCCGCACCCAGGCCGGGATCGTACAGCGGCTGGCGCCGGACAACGCCAGCGTGCGCCAGAGCGGTCAGCTGATAGAACAGCTGTCGCTGGGAGTTTACGACTCGGTGCGTAGACTGCTGGGCCGTCTGCGTCCGCGTCAGCTCGACGACCTGCCGCTGGAGCAGGCGGTACGTTCGTTGATGCGCGAGATGGAGCTGGAGGACCGCGGCATTGTCAGCCATCTCGACTGGCGGATTAACGAGGCGGGACTGAGCGAGAACCAGCGCGTGACGCTGTTTCGCGTTTGCCAGGAGGGGCTGAATAATATCGTCAAGCACGCCAGCGCCAGCGCTGTCACTCTGCAGGGCTGGCAGCAGGATGAGCGACTAATGCTGGTGCTGGAAGATGACGGTTGCGGCCTGCCGCCGGGGTCGAATCTGCAGGGGTTCGGCCTGACCGGCATGCGCGAGCGCGTGACCGCCCTGGGCGGCACACTGACGATCTCCTGCACCCATGGTACCCGGGTGTGCGTCAATCTACCGCTGCGTTACGCCTGAGAGGATCGCCGATGTTCGCCTTTTTAAAAGCCCCGCCGGACGCTGCGCCGATTAGCGATAAACGCGAGCTTGATGCGCGTTATCGCTACTGGCGTCGCCATATCCTGTTGACCATCTGGCTGGGCTACGCGCTGTTCTATTTCACCCGCAAAAGCTTTAACGCCGCGGTCCCGGAAATTCTCGCCAGCAACGTCCTGACCCGCAGCGATATTGGCCTGCTGGCCACGCTGTTCTATATCACCTACGGACTGTCGAAATTTTTCTCCGGTATCGTCAGCGACCGCTCCGACGCCCGCTATTTTATGGGGCTTGGGCTTATCGCCACCGGGGTGGTGAATATTCTGTTCGGTTTTTCTTCCTCACTATGGGCTTTCGCGCTGCTGTGGGCGCTGAATGCCTTCTTCCAGGGCTGGGGCTCGCCGGTCTGCGCCCGACTGCTGACGGCCTGGTATTCGCGGACCGAGCGCGGCGGCTGGTGGGCGCTATGGAATACGGCGCATAACGTCGGCGGCGCGCTGATCCCGATGGTGGTGGGAGCGGCGGCGTTGCGCTACGGCTGGCGTGCCGGGATGACCATTGCCGGCTGTCTGGCGATCCTCGCCGGACTGTATCTGTGCTGGCGGCTGCGCGATCGCCCGCAGGCGGTGGGGTTACCCGCCGTGGGCGACTGGCGTCACGATGCGCTGGAAATCGCCCAGCAGCAGGAAGGCGCTGGGATGTCTCGTAAAGCGATCCTGACCCGCTACGTGCTGGCCAATCCCTACATCTGGCTACTGTCGCTGTGCTATGTGCTGGTGTACGTGGTGCGGGCGGCGATTAACGACTGGGGCAATCTGTATATGTCGGAGACGCTAGGCGTCGATCTGGTGACCGCTAACTCGGCGGTGACCATGTTTGAGCTGGGCGGTTTTATCGGTGCGCTGGTGGCGGGGTGGGGCTCGGATAAGCTGTTTAACGGCAACCGTGGGCCGATGAACCTGATTTTCGCCGCCGGAATTTTGCTGTCGGTTGGCGGCCTGTGGCTGATGCCGTTCGCCAGCTATGTCATGCAGGCGGCCTGCTTCTTCACTACCGGTTTCTTCGTTTTCGGCCCGCAGATGCTGATCGGCATGGCGGCGGCGGAATGTTCGCATAAAGAAGCCGCCGGGGCGGCAACCGGGTTTGTCGGCCTGTTCGCTTATCTTGGCGCCTCGCTTTCCGGTTGGCCGCTGGCGCAGGTGATGGATATCTGGCACTGGACCGGATTCTTCGTGGTGATTGCGATTGCCGCCGGCATTTCCGCGCTGCTGCTGCTGCCGTTTTTAAACGCGCAGGCGCCGCGTACCGCCAGCGAAGCGTGATGTAGCTCACCCTTTCGCCGCGAACGGGGCAAAACTAAGAAATTTTCCCGGTTTTACCTGGACGCCGTCTCAGGCCAGACGGCGCGCTGGTTTTTACAATGCCTGGTTATTACGCAGGCATAAAAAATCAGCTCAGGAGATACCCATGCTGGCCTTTCTGAATCAGGTGCGCAAGCCGACCCTGGATCTGCCGCTCGATGTGCGGCGCAAAATGTGGTTCAAACCTTTCATGCAGTCCTATCTGGTGGTCTTCATCGGCTACCTGACCATGTACCTGATCCGCAAGAACTTTAACATCGCGCAGAACGACATGATCTCCACCTACGGGCTGAGCATGACCCAGCTGGGGATGATTGGCCTGGGCTTCTCCATCACCTACGGCGTGGGCAAGACGCTGGTCTCTTATTATGCCGACGGCAAAAACACCAAGCAGTTCCTGCCGTTTATGCTGATCCTCTCCGCCATCTGTATGCTGGGCTTTAGCGCCAGCATGGGGGCGGGTTCTACCAGCCTGTTCCTGATGATTGCCTTCTATGCGCTGAGCGGTTTCTTCCAGAGCACCGGCGGCTCGTGCAGCTATTCCACCATCACCAAGTGGACGCCCAGACGCAAACGCGGCACTTTCCTCGGCTTCTGGAATATCTCCCACAACCTCGGCGGCGCGGGCGCGGCGGGCGTGGCGCTGTTTGGCGCCAACTATCTGTTCGACGGCCATGTGATCGGCATGTTTATCTTCCCGTCGATTATTGCGCTGATCGTTGGCTTTATCGGCCTGCGCTACGGTAGCGACTCTCCGGAATCCTACGGCCTCGGCACGGCGGAAGAGCTGTTTGGCGAAGCGATCAGCGAAGAGGACAAAGAGACCGAAGAAAATGCGATGACCAAGTGGCAGATCTTTGTTGAGTACGTGCTGAAAAACAAAGTGATCTGGCTGCTGTGCTTCTCCAACATCTTCCTCTACGTGGTGCGTATCGGTATCGATCAGTGGTCCACCGTGTACGCCTTCCAGGAGCTGAAGCTGTCGAAAGAGGTGGCGATTCAGGGCTTTACCCTGTTTGAGGTCGGCGCGCTGGTCGGCACGCTGCTGTGGGGCTGGCTGTCGGATCTGGCCAACGGCCGCCGCGCGCTGGTGGCCTGCATCGCGCTGGCGCTGATTATCGCCACCCTCGGGGTTTACCAACATGCCAGCAACCAGTACGTCTATCTGGCCTCGTTGTTTGCGCTGGGCTTCCTGGTGTTTGGTCCGCAGCTGTTGATCGGCGTCGCCGCCGTCGGTTTCGTACCGAAAAAAGCGATCGGCGCCGCCGATGGGATCAAGGGCACCTTCGCCTATCTGATCGGCGATAGCTTCGCCAAACTGGGTCTCGGGATGATCGCCGACGGCACCCCGGTCTTCGGCCTGACCGGCTGGGCCGGCACCTTTGCGGCGCTGGACGCCGCCGCCGTCGGCTGTATCTGCCTGATGGCCATCGTGGCTATCTTTGAAGAGCGTAAAATTCGCCGCGAGAAAAAGAACCGTATTTTGCAGACCGCCTGATTCACCAGGTATTTGGTAACCTTGCCCGGCCTTCGCGCCGGGCTTTTTTATTTCTTGCGCATTATGCCAGGCCCGACAGTCGACAGCAGGCAAATTCCCATTATGATAGTCAGGCTGCGATTGGATGAGAGGATGCATGATCTGGATAGGACTGGCCACCCTGGTAGTGGTGTTTGTTGTGGGATTTCGGGTGCTTACCTCTGATTCACGCCGCGCGATCCGCCGCCTGAGCGAACGCCTCGGCATCACGCCTGTCCCGCTGGAATCGATGATCGATCAGCTGGGAAAAACCGCCGGTAATGAGTATTTGCGTTACCTGGAGCGGCCGAATGAAGCGCATCTGCAGAACGCCGCCCAGGTGCTGCTGATCTGGCAGGTCGCGATTGTCGACGCCAGCGAAAAAAACCTGCATTACTGGTATCGCCTGATGCAAAAAGCGCGTTTAGCGGCGCCGATTACCGACGCGCAGATCCGCCTGGCACAAGGGTTTCTGCGCGAGCTGGACCCGGATGTGAGCGATTTACATAACCTACAGCAGCGCTACAACGACCTGTTTCTCCCGGAAGACGGCGTGCACTGGCTGCACTGATCTCATTGTTATCCGGCCTGTGGTTCATCGCTTTTGTGTGCCGGATGGCGGCTGCGCCTTATCCGGCCTACGGTTTCCGCACTCGTCACTTGCAGGCCGGATAAGCGTAAGCGCCATCCGGCAGGATAACTACAGTAGGATTTTCAGGCCGTGTTTTTGTACGACGCTAAGCAATTTTAATGACATTCCGCTCGGTCGTTTAGCGCCAGTCTCCCATTTTTGCACGGTAGACACGCTGGTATTCAGATAACGAGCGAACACGGGTTGGCTAACATTGAGTTGTTCACGTAGCGCTTTAATTTCAATGGGTTGAAGTGCGGCTACGCTACCGAGACATGATTCATCAAAATGGCGCATTGTTTCCTGTGGGATTGCGCCAACGCTGAATAGCCCCGACGCAGCGCTATGGATCGCTTCGAAAGCCGGGCTTTTGTATTTATTTTTTGCTGTCATCGCAAATCTCCACCAGTTCTTTACTTTTAACTAAGACCGTCGTTTTCTCTTCAGAGAGATTGGCATAGTGTTTTGCTAACTCACGAAAACCCATTAACTCGCGATGGTTGATATTGGCCATATCCTGTTTGGCATATAGAAAGGTATAAAATCAATACCCTGCGCTTTTGGTAAGTATGATTGCGCGATCGCGATTCTTGTTGAGTCGCTTTTATAAACCCCTCCTCCTAAATCAACCACCTTGCCCTGAAGCGCAGATTGAATTGCCTGATAGAGCTCGTCGTCGGAAATGCCATGAGAGCTAGCCTCTCTGGCGAACCATTTGGTTTTGAAGATACGCATTGCTGACATCCTGTCGTTAAAAGTGTAGCACATAGTGCTATATTAAATTCTCCTGAGATTTGTTAAAGCGATAGCAAGCATCGTTTTTTTAAACATGCGAGCAGCTACGCATCCTCTTATGAAAAGCGAGAATAGTTGCGAAAACGTTAAATGCGTCACAAACAAAATGTTACACTGCGCAGCTTTCCGCCACTTTCTTCGCAGGTCACTCATGAGTCATTCAAATGAAACCAAACCCCATGCACGCGAGCTGGCGCGACCAAACTGGTCGGCGGTCTTCGCGGTTGCTTTCTGCGTCGCCTGCCTGATTACAGTTGAGTTTTTGCCGGTCAGCCTGCTGACGCCGATGGCGCTGGATTTAGGCATCTCCGAAGGGATGGCCGGGCAGTCGGTGACGACGACGGCATTCGTCGCGATGTTTTCCAGCCTGTTTATCACCACGGTGATAGGTAAAACCGATCGCCGCTACGTGGTTATCCTGTTTTCACTGCTGCTGACCTTTTCCTGCCTGCTGGTATCTTTCGCTGATAGCTTCACCCTGCTACTGCTGGGGCGCGCCTGTCTGGGCCTGGCGCTCGGCGGTTTCTGGGCGATGTCCGCATCGCTGACCATGCGGCTGGTGCCGATGCGCGTGGTGCCGAAAGCGCTATCGATTATCTTCGGCGCGGTATCAATCGCGCTGGTGATCGCCGCCCCGTTGGGCAGTTTCCTTGGCGGGCTTATCGACTGGGGCAACGTGTGTCCAAGTTATTGATGGATGATTATCCTACTTTATATTATGGCACGGACGGACAGCCTGCTGCGGGTTATGGCGAGATGTGGACAACAGAAAGTTTAAAGGGGATTCCGGGAGTGATTCTATATAAGGAATATGTCGATGATATCAATAACTGTAACTATAGTTATATGGAGCATACCTCTTCGCATTATGTGGAGATGAATCAAAAGACCGTTGATCTATATTTGATGAAAAACGGTAAACCTATTTTGAATCATGCTTCCAGTTATCATGGTGACAAGGATATGTATGCCACATTCCGTGATAGAGACCCCCGCTTGTATCATACCGTAATCCCTCCTTACAAAGTAAAAGCGGGTAAAGGAGACTATCCTACTTGGTCATATACAGATGATCCTGCCGATCGTGAATATATTGATATTATGAAACCTAATGAATCATGTTCTAATCCGGGTACAGGCATGAAACGTTTGCCCGGTCAGAACTGGAGTGCTTCGTTGGTTCCTGAAATTCCTCGATTGGGAACAGGGGCGTTTGTTACATGCCGATCGGGCTATTATGTCTGGAAGAATTGGAGCCAGTGGGAAAAGAGTTTTAATAACGGTGCACAAAACACAGCCGACAAGCCTATTTTTAAGATAGAAGAGGTTTTATTGAATTATGCCGAAGCCATGTTTGAAGCAGGGCAGTTCAATCAACCGGTTGCTGATATTACTATTAATAAATTGCGTGACCGTGCTGGAGTTGCTCAAATGGTTGTTGCTGATATTAATGATAGTTTTGATCCTAATCGTGGCAAATACTACCCTAAAGGCAATGATAATGGCATTTTGGTGGATCCTGTATTATGGGAGATACGTCGTGAAAGAATTATTGAGCTGATGGGAGAAGGTTTTGGTTTCTATGATATCAGACGTTGGAGAATGGCACCTTGGTTCTTGAATAAGACTGCAACAGGATTATGGCTTTCAAAAGAAAAGGCGGCAGCGGCGGGATATACTTTGTATAACACGGAGACAGGCTATTCGGATGGAGCAACAGGGACAATGAAAGAGGGATATCTGTATTTGTTCAATGACCCATTGAAAGAGGGCAAAGGATGGTTGGAGAAATATTATTTATATCAGGTTCCGACAACTGAAATATTGTTGAATCCTGCTTTGGAACAGAATCCAGGTTGGTAAATAGGTAAATGTTAATATAAAGTCGTCTTTATATAATTTTTATTTGAGGCGACTTTATTATTTCATCAATTGGAATATTTTCCATATCTTGCTCAAAGAAAAACTAATTCAATAAACTGTATAATGAAAAATCGAAACCTCTTTCTTTTAACCAGTGGGCTGGCATTTCCTTTATT
>OGCP01000860.1_pt1 | contig 10009 bp, 8 predicted proteins | sample 1570191 | NCBI WGS metagenome assembly OGCP01 (sample SAMEA2582180, study PRJEB24529) | metagenome | biome: Human gut stool | place: China | collected 2011
TCATTTTATTTACTGCCAGAGCCGCTTAGGCTTGGCGAATTTTTAACGAACTATTATGTAATATATGTAACTGCAATATGTTCAATTACCTCAATTCCCAGATATCTGATATTGAAAGGAAACTCTCCACATAGTCTAGATCTTGTATTATACTCACTCTTCACTACCCTACTTTTTATTACAATCATATTTATGGTTGAAACAGCTTACTGTAAATATATTGTACCCACAATATGTAATTTTATTGATGTATTACAAGATCAAAGAAGTAGAAGGGTTACCAAAATAAAGGGAAATACGAAAAGGAATGGTAGACTATCCATAAAACTATTTCATAAAACCATTGATGATAATAAAGAAAAGACAGAAAATTCTATATTGTACTCTCATGAGGAAGAAGTAAGATTGGATAGAGAACGTATCAAAAAAGAAAAAGATGATACTATAAAAGAAGTCATGTCTTATTTTGAAGCTACTTTCAAAGATATACTGACAAGCAATGAAATGAGTGTCATGAAAGAAAATATTATGGCCTTAAACAATAAAACAGAAATAAAGACAGCTGTATCACGTCGTTTGAATGGAGTTACATCAAAAGATCTATACCATTTAGCTAGAAATATCGGAAAGCGGTTAGGATGCTCAAACATGCAAATAGCACATTTCATCAAAAAAAGTTTTCAGCTTATGCTTGAAGATACAGAAATACTGACCATTTCCAGCAAACTCACCTGTAATGAAGGACGGTTTACAATAAAAATTATTCCTATCGGAACACCGCTCGTTGCACAATCTCTTCCCTTTTCAAGGGATTAATATAGAAAAAACATTACTATCCATTGGTTAACTTATAATCCACCAGTTAACCAATAATACACCATCTTTCTTTGCTGAAAATCAATTTAAAATGATGAAGATAAAATTAAATTTCGAGGAATTACCTCAAGCCACAGCTTTTCTATTGGAGAAGGTGGAAGAACTGACGATTTCTATTAATGAGATGAAGCAGTTATTAAAGAGACAGACAGCAGCAAAGGAAGAAATGATTGGTATTAACGAGGCTTGTGAGATACTCAGTCTGGCTAAGCCAACGGTTTATGCTCTTGTTCAGGCAAATAAAATTCCCTATTATCAACCTGGGAAAATGCTTAAATTCAAACGTACCGAACTTATGGAGTGGATGGAAAAAAGTAGGAAAAAACCGATTAACAAAGAGAGCCTATACAAAGAGATACAAAAAGGAGTAAAACATAAACCAAAATCAGGATGGGAGGAATTTTAGATATGGGAAAAATTGAAATGACAGATGAATACGTAAGAGTTGGTACCACACTCTATAAAATAGTTTTTCAACCTCTTATTAATGGTACATTTGCCAAGCGTAGAGTCCCTTGGAGTATGGGGACTTTACGTTATGATCATGGGAAAGACTTCATAGCAAGTGTTCCTAAATACGATGGTTTCTGTACAGTTCCAAGTCACGTAGATTATAAGAGGAACATCGGCTCATTCCTTAATCTGTATGAGCCGATTACCCATACCCCTCAAAAAGGGAAGTTCCCACATATACAAGAACTTATTCTTCATATTTTCGGAGAACACTATGAGTTAGGTATGGATTACTTTCAGCTTCTTTATCTCAATCCTGTACAGAAACTACCAATTCTACTTTTGGTTTCTCAAGAAAGAAACACCGGTAAAAGTACTTTCCTGAATTTTCTGAAAGCAATCTTTCAGGATAATGTCACATTTAATACCAACGAAGACTTTCGTAGCCAGTTCAATGCTGATTGGGCCGGCAAATTACTCATTGGAGTTGACGAAGTGTTGCTTAACCGCAGAGAGGATTCTGAACGATTAAAGAATCTAAGTACAGCAAGTGTATACAAAATTGAAGCAAAGGGTAAAGACCGCTGTGAAGTGCAATTTTTTGGTAAATTCATCATGTGTTCCAATAATGAAGATACCCCTGTTCTTATAGAACCGGGAGAAACACGTTATTGGGTGCGAAAAATTAATCCTCTCAAAAATGACGATACGAGTTTTCTTCAAAAACTAATCACGGAAATCCCAGCATTCCTTTACTTTCTTCAACACCGTCAACTCACTACGGACAAAGAAAGCAGAATGTGGTTCAGTCCGCAACAGATACATACGCCAGCTCTCGACAGGATCATCAATTGTAGCAGGAATCATACAGAAATTGATCTTGCTGAAATCTGCTTAAATATCATGGATACCATGAGCCAGGATAAATTGACTTTTTGTATTAATGACATTCAACAGTTATTAATGCTTAGTAATATCAAGGTTGAAACCTATCAAATTCGAAACATTTTAAAAAGGAACTGGAGACTTACACCTACTGACAATTCTCTTGCTTATTCAACATTTATAAAAAACTTCCCTCCAGGCCCACCGTATCGAGAAGAAAAGAAAACTGGCCGCTACTATACCATTACAAAAGAATTTCTTAAAAAGTTCCGATGATTTGATGAAATGATGAATATTGTTGTTAAACAATAGGGAATGAATGATTTATAATTCATCAAATTTTCATCATAATTCCGAAAAAAGGCTCAATTCTCTTTATTTCAGGCATTGAGCCTTTATGTAAATATAGATCCATTTATACAATTATGAAATATATACATATTAAGTAATTAAATTGACGAAACAATCAATTATTTGGCTTTATATGTGATATTTTACCAAGATTATAGGAAATAATTAATAAAATATAATATTTTTGCATCCATATTATGATTAAAAAACTTAAGTATGGAGAAACAACCTATAAACCGAATAAAAGTGATGCTTGCTGAGCGAATGATATCAAATAAGGAATTAGCCGAAATGTTAGGAAAAGACCCAGCAACTATCTCCAAATGGGTTACTAATACTTCTCAACCGAATTTAGAGAATCTAATCGAAATAGCTCGTTGTCTCAAATGTGACCTAAACGACCTCGTCCGTCTTGACAATGTTGTTGCAGTTAAGCCCACAAATAACTAATGAAAGAACTCTATGCCAACCAATAAAAACGCACAACTCCGCTATCAGATACTTGACCGTTGTTTTAGCGATTTTCTTCATAAATATACCATTGACGACCTCATTGATAAAGTCAATGAAGGACTAATGGATATATCCGGAAGCCAGGTCAGTATCCGTCAGATACGTGAAGACATCAAATACATGAAGGATAGAGTTACCTACAATGCCCCTATTGAAGCCTACCCATACGAAGGCAGGAAGTGTTACTACCGCTATTCAGACAAAAACTTCTCAATATTTAATAATGAATTATCTACAGAAGAAGTAACCTCATTACGTTCAACCATTGATATTCTCAGCCGCTTTCGTGGTATTCCTACAAATGCATGGTTGGAAGATGTTATTTCTAATCTAGAATTTCGGTTTGGCGTAAGACCTAATCCTGAGAATGTAGTTGCATTCGAACAAAATGAGATGCAGAAAGGGACTGAGTTCTTAGGCGAATTGATTAATTCAGCCATAAATCATCAACCACTGAATATAGTATACTGTACTTTTACTGGCAATGAAAGTACAAACATTATTCATCCCTACCATATAAAACAGTTCAATAACCGATGGTTTCTTATAGGTTTACAGGAGGGTGAACATGCTAATTACATAACAAACAAGGCTTTAGACCGCATAGTGAAATTTACGCATGCCAATGTTCCTTTCATTCCAAATACAGAAATAAACTTCAATGACTATTTCAAAGATATAATTGGAGTGACTTTACCTAAGGAGCATCCAGAACCAGAAGAAATTATCCTACAATTCGATGCGGCTCGCTTTCCTTACATTACTAGTAAGCCGATTCATGCTTCTCAAATAGTAGAAGACGAAGAAAAACATATTATCAAGCTTAAAGTAAGACCCAACAAAGAGCTTGAAGCAAGAATATTTTCTTTTGGAAATCAAGTAACTGTACTCAAGCCTATGTGGTTAAGGAAACAAATGATAGAAAAATTAGAAGATATATTGAAAAAGTATTCTACTATGCAGAAAGACTGCAATATAGAGCCATAACTTTGCAAACGAAAATTATGATAAAAGATGCAGACATAAGTGAAAATCAACTTCTCGTAAGTTACGGCGAAAAGGTTTGCATGAACCTTTTGAAGGATCATACCACCCAGCAGAATATCTACTGGGCAACCGACTCATATTCCGACTTGGGAGATGATTACACCTTCTTTGCTCCTATTACACTTGATAAGATAACATCCTATGTTTCAGATGATGGTATTGTCATCACAAAGGAAAAATATAAAGAGTTTGTTAAAGAAAATCCGGAGGTTAAGGAAAAATATCAGGAGATTATCCGTCCCCGTTCGGTAAAATCGAGAGAAGAGCAAACTCAACGAGCAAAAGATAAAGCCGAAGTTTTCACTCCCGCTTGGATTTGTAATGCTCAGAACAATCTTATTGATGAAGCATGGTTCGGGCGGAAAGAAGGACTGTTTAATTCTCCTGATCCGAACGACCCTCACAAATGGATTAATAATAAAGAAAAAATTATATTTCCTGAAGATAAGACATGGAAAGACTATGTGGCCGACATGCGTCTGGAGATAACCTGCGGAGAGGCTCCCTATCTATGTAACCGTTATGATGCCGTATCCGGTGAATATAATGATGAAGTCAAGCATCGAATTGGCTTGCTCGATAGGAAACTGCGTATTGTGTCAGAAAATACCAAAGACTCTAAGGAATGGATTTTATGGGCAAAGATAGCTTTACGTTCCACTTATGGTTTTGAATGGCAGGGGGACAATCTATTGCTTGCCCGAGAAGCCCTGTTCTTCACCTTCGAAGAGCATTACATAGCAAAGTTCGGTGAGAAAAAGTTCAATCAGAACAAAATGCGCATGATGCCCGGTGTGGCATACATCATATCGTGGAACATCTGGCAAATGGATGGTTTGAAATTTGGATTGCCCGGATATGATCCCTACATTGAAAAAGAGCCATCAACCGGTAAACAACTTTCCATATCATTTGACGATGTGCAAGAAGAGAAGCACGAGCCCGCTCCACACGAGCGGCTTTGCCTTGTAAAAGACTTTCTTGAAGGTATTAATCTCCAGAAAGCCACACTTAACTCAAAAGATTTCCATGACCTAAAGGCACCTAAATGTACCTTTGAGTCTTTAGTAAATAAGAATAATTAAAAACAATATATCTATGGCAACGTACTCAACTCTCGAAGAAATAAAGGTGGATACACAAGCTAATCCGTCTTCGAACAACCTGATCGTACTACGTTCAGAACAAAGAGACGCAATAGATCAAGCTAAAGAGCGTTTCTGCAAGAAAACCGGTCGAAAAGGTGATTATCAATATACCGTTCTTCCTGAATCCCGACAGTTTCTCTGGAATGCAAAGATGCGTTTCGGTAAGACGGTCTGTGCCATGCAGCTAATGCGCGAACTGGATGTGAAACGAACCCTTATTATTACACACCGCCCCGTAGTTGGTGACAGCTGGCTCAATGCTTTCCGTCAGGTTGTAGGCTCCAAAAATTCAGTTCCTAAAGTAGATGGAAACTCTGATATACACCACATTTATGGCTTTGGCACACGCTCAGATAATGAGAGCGAAGGTAACTTCTACGACCTTGAAAAATTTGTACAAGACGAAGGCAACCACTATGCTTTCTTCGTTTCGATGCAATATATGCGTCTCTCTGAGTTGGTCAACCTAAAGACGCAAGCAAAATATAAGAATCAATCTGGAGATAACTCTGGAGGAGCTACTAAAATTGAGAATGAAAAGCTGAAAGCAGATATTCTCAATGCCGATTGGGACCTTGTTATTATCGACGAGGCGCACGAGGGCACACGAACATCTTTGGGGAAAAGCGTCATTGATGATTTCTTGAAGAAGGACAAGACCAAGATGCTTTATCTCTCCGGAACCCCCTTCAATCTCTATGAAGATTTCAAGGAAGATGAAATTTACACATGGGACTACATTGCAGAACAGCAGGCTAAGAAAAAATGGTATGAAGAGCATCCTAATGAAAAGAATCCATACGAGGAATTGCCGAAGATGAATATCTTCACTTATGACATTACCAAGAATATAAACAATGTGCTTGACCAGACAGGTATATTTACTTTCCCTGAGTTCTTCCGTACATGGACAGGAAATCCCAAGGCAGACAATCCAAAATCTGATAAAAAAGCTATACCTATGCCTGTTGGTGCCAAAGGGCGTTTTGTACACGAAGCAGATGTGCTGAAGTTCCTGAATCTTCTCTGTACAAAAGACGCTGAAAATAACTTCCCGTTCTCTACTACGGAATATCGTAAGATGTTCCGACATACATTGTGGGTAGTTTCACATGTCAACGAAGCAGCCGCCTTGGAGCAGCTGCTTAACGAGCATCCCACATTCAGGCATTTCAAGGTAGTGAACGTAGCCGGCAAGAACGATGCGGACGAACAGAGTGAAAATGCACTCGATAAAGTACTCAATGCGATAGGTGAACTGCCGGAAAAGACTTCTACCATTACCATATCCTGTGGCCGTCTAACCACTGGAGTTACTGTCGCCCCTTGGACCGCAGTCTTCTATCTCAAAGGTGGAGACCGTGCTGCCACCTATATGCAAACTATATTTCGTGTACAGTCTCCTTATAAAACACCTGACGGCAAGATGAAAACAGAGTGTTACGTATTCGACTTTGCGCCGGATCGTACCCTGAAGATTGTAGCCGAAACTTCAAAGTTTTCATCAATGGCTAAAACCAAGGATAAAAAAAAGGAAGAAGGCGAAGAAGAAAAGACCCAGGAGATGCGCGACAAAGAAACTGTTCGTGACTTTATAGAATTATGCCCGGTTATTTCTATGGATGGTGGAAAGATGAGTCCTATGGATGTCAATACTATCTACAAGAAACTGGAGAGTGTATACATCGACCGTTTAGTTCGTAAAGGATTCGACGACAATTGCCTTTATGTTCAGGAAGAACTTAATAAGATTGACCCTAAGCTCCTCAATCAGATTGGCGAAAACGGAGGACAAGCTCCAGACGAGAAACGTAAGGATGCCAAAGAAACGATAGACCTCAGCCATATGACCGAAGAACAGCGTGCGGCATGGGAAGAAAAAATACGCCAAAAGAAAGCTGAAGCTGCAGAAAAGGCAAAGAAAAAAGCTCAAAAAGATGAAGAATTCCAAAAACAATGGGATTCTTGGACTGAAGAGCAACGTCAGGAGTGGTTGGATAAGGAAGCTGAGCGCATTGCCCGCCGAGAGCAAGCTAAAAAAGAGCGCGAAGAGTTCCGCAAGCGTATCACCAACATACGTGGAATAGCCCTGCGTATCCCATTGCTGATGTATGGTGGAGCCGATGCCGGCGATACGAAAGAAGATATAACTGTTGATAATTTTACCCGAAAGATTAAGGATGAGTCATGGGCAGAGTTTATGCCCAAAGGGATTTCAAAAGCAGACTTTAACAAAATAAAAAAATGCTTCAATGCCACTCGTTTTGAAGAAGCAGGAAAGAGATATCGTGCTCTGACTCGCGAGGCTGACACAATGCATGTGGACGAACGTATCCGTCAGATAACAGAAATCTTCTCATATTTCCGTAATCCGGACAAGGAAACCGTACTTACTCCATGGCGAGTAGTGAATATGCACATGAGCGATACTATTGGCGGTTGGAGTTTCTATGACGAGACGTTTGATGAAAAGACAGGGCAACTGGACACCCCACGTTATGTGGACCAGGGAGATGTAACCCTTCAACTTTTCGATAACGTGGATTTGGCAGGCGAAGTACAGACCAAAATTCTGGAAATCAACTCCAAGACAGGTCTCTACCCTCTTTACATCACCTATTCACTTTACCGTCGCCGGTTAGACGAATATATAAAAGCGGAATGTATTGAAAGAGAAAGCGTCAGTGTGCAGGAAGAACAGGTGGTATGGGACGACATAGTAAAAGACAATATCTATGTTATCTGTAACACTCCCATGGCTGTGGGTATCACCCGTCGTACACTCTTCGGCTTCCGTGATGTAGAGAGAAAAGCGAATATAAAGAATGAAGAATTAATCAAACGTGCTTCCAACGACCAGGAAAGTCTTGTTAAAGAATTGAAGACTGTTGGTTTTTGGAAGGGTAATTCAAGTAAACAAGAAATGAAATTTAATGCAGTGGTGGGTAATCCACCTTATCAAGAAAAAAAGTCATCAGAAAAAACAATAAATAATGGAGCTTTTGCATCTGCATTATATCCTGCATTCATTGATTTAGCAATTAACATGAATCCATCATATATTTCTTTAATTACCCCAAGTAGATGGATGACAAGAGTTGGGCAAGGTATCACAGATGTATGGGTAGATAAAATGCTTAATGGTAATCATTTTATTAAAATGCATGATTACCTTGATGCAAGCGTATGTTTTCCTAATGTAGAAATTAAAGGAGGAATAAATTATTTTTTACTTCAACCTTCTTATGTAGGAGAGTGTAATTACACCTTATATCAAAACGATGTTGATATAACATTAAATACATATTTAGATCCAATAGACTCTGGTGTCGTGATACGTGATTCTATGGCACTTAAGATTGTTGGTAAAGTTACGATTATTGAAGGTAATTATTTTAAAAATAAGTCATTTATTTCAATGGTCAGTCCTAAACATTATTTTGACAAGGGAGATTTACTCAATTCAAATTGGACTGGATATTCTAAAATCAAAGATGATGTTCATAATATAAAATTCTATGTTAATAAGAGGTTGGACCCTAAAGGATATGGATGGATTGCATTGAATGATGTACCTAAATGTCAATCAACAGTTTCTATCAATAAAGTTTATATTCCTAAATCTGGAGGTTCTGGTACAGATGCTTTTGTTTTAGGAAGTCCTTTTTTTGGAGAAGCTAATAGTGCATGTTCTTACACATATTTAGTTATTGGATATGATGCTAAAAAGCATAATTTTTCTGAAGGACAATGTCGAAATATAATTTCTTATATTAAAACAAAATTCTTTAGGTATATGGTCTCTATTAAGAAGAAAACGCAGGATAATCCCCGCGACGTTTTTCAATTTGTTCCATTACAAGATTTTAATAAGCCATGGACAGATGAGGAACTTTATAATAAGTATGGATTAGATCTTTTTGAACGCGAATATATAGAATCAATGATTAAACCCATGGAATAATGCCCAAAAAACTTTATACATCCATCCCAAAGAATTACCTTGTATGCCAGCATAGTGACTGCCCCATGGCAGCCACATGCTTGCGTCAGCTATCATATACCGAATTATTGGAAAATGAAGAATACCTTCATTTAATAAACCCCAACAAATGTAGCAAAGACGTTACTTGCAAATACTATCGGGATAATCAGCCTGTCATGTACGCACGTGGATTCACAAACTTTCAGAAACGGATGTTTCCGGATCAGTATCTGAAGTTCATGAATCTGCTGATTGCCACATTTGGACGAAACCCATACTTCGAACGCAGAAGAGGCGAAACAGCCCTATCCCCAAAAGAACAGGCAATAGTACTCAAGGCTTTAAAAAAGGTAGGTGTAACCGAGGAAATGAAATTCGATAAGTACGAAGAGAATCTGAATTGGAATGATTGACTCAGTACTTACATTAAAGTACCGCAGTACTCTCATGTAAGTACTATAGTACTACCAAATAAGTATTATAGTACTTTCTTATAAGTACTGACCAAACCTAATATTAAGCAGAAAAAGATGGCAAAGAAACAAATTATACCCACTTCTGAATCAATACGTAACGTCTATATACAGGAATTGCAGAAACGTAGGACTGATGCAGAATTATTCGCGTCTATCAGCGAAGTAGAACTGGTAGCATTTATCCGTAAATACGAGTCAACTACCTTTTCGAGTATTTACGGAGATCGGAAGAGCGTCGTGTAGGGAAAGAGTGTAGATCTCGGTGGTCGCCGTAT
>OGCP01000866.1_pt1 | contig 9918 bp, 8 predicted proteins | sample 1570191 | NCBI WGS metagenome assembly OGCP01 (sample SAMEA2582180, study PRJEB24529) | metagenome | biome: Human gut stool | place: China | collected 2011
GTTTTTATTTGTGATGGAAGGATTCATTTTTAAAATCGCATTGATGGTTGTTCCATACATTTTTGCGATTACAGTTAAATTCTGTCCGGCCTTTACGGTGTGATACTTTGCATCAGAAGCTTTCGTAGTGATCACTTCTCGAATATCTCCATCATTGAGATAAATTGATGTGTTATTAATCTGATACGGATTTCTCGCACCGTTAACAATTCCTGTGATAGTTCCCTTCTTGTATTTTGCCCCGGCAAATTTAGCCTGGGAAATGTCGTCTGTAGCTTTATTATAATAGGAAGAAAAATAAACTTCCATACCTTTTTTATAATTATATTTTTGTGGAACTATTGGTTCAACATCTACCTCTGAAAATGCAACGTCAAGATCGACCTTTCCTGAAACACCATTGCATGATCCCTGCGATGTATACTGCCATGCGATCGCATATGATTCTGGAGAATACTTCTCCTGCATTTCTCCGTTGTTCGTTCCGTATCTTGCAATCCAGAACGGAAAACGGCTCTTTAATGATGCCGAATCCAGCACATTCTTATACCAGTCAGCATTGCAGTAGATTCCGACCTTGAATCCTGCCGCCTGAATAATATCTGCCTCTGCATTAATAATCTCTGTTAACCTGCTCTTTCCGATATTTTTAATGCTATCAGCTTCAATGTCAAGCCATACGCGGAAGTTAATCTTCTTTCCAGATAAAGCCTTCACAATCGCATTTGCTTCTACTTTTGCAGCCTCAACAGTTTTAGCATAAACATAACGATAAACACCGACTGCAAGTCCCTGTGCAGTTGCTCCTGAATAATTCCGTTCAAAAGCCGGCTCTACCTCATTGCTTTTATTTGTGACCTTGAGGACAGCAAAACACATACCGGAAGCTCTGACCATCTCCCAATCAACTGTGCCATTCCATTTTGCAACATCAATTCCATACTTCATAATTAATCCTCCACTTTCTTTTCATCTTCAACTTGTACTGATTTTTCTGCCTGGCTCTTAATGTTTTTCACAAGAGGCATCAGAAATGGTGGAATCTCCACGCCGATGTCAATCACGTTTTCTAAAATACTGATTAATTCATTACAGATGATCCAGACAGCTACTACGCACGCAATTAAAAATTTGAATGGAAATTCGAATCCAAGCGTGTCGCTTGCATATAAAATCAATTGGTCAATGATTGCACCTACAACAATCAGAAGCCACATGGTCACCTTTTTCGTGATTCCCTTCATGCTTCTGTATGAACTAATCTTCCCATCCGTCCTGTTCGGGCTTGCCATGATTCCTGTAATATAGTCGATAATGTTGCACGCAACGACTAATATGACAGGGATATAAAGCACTCCAAGCAGTGAGTTTAAAATTGCCCCGATAGTTGTAAAAAATCCTTTTACTACTTTCACAGTTGTGTTTTCATTCATAAAAATTATCCTTTCTTTTGATTTTTTTACATAAAAAAACCTGTCAAAGAATTATCTTCAACAGTTTTCTCTATTTAACTTAAGCAAAATTATAATAATGCAGCCTTAACTTCTTCTCTCAAATTGGATAAATCAGGAATTTGATCTACAAAATATTTTCCTTCCTGAATCAATTTTACCCAAATTTTAACAACCACGCTATCTCTATTAAACATCTACATTACCTCCATCTGTTTCTGAATTATTTTCTGTAAAAGAAGCCATCATAATGGTCAGTTCAGCAATTGCCCGCTCTAAATTTTCAGCATTTTTCTCTGTTTGAATCTCCAACTGCTTTAATTTTTCATCAACAGAAACATCCGTTTGAGAAAGTTCAACTTCCCAAATTCAAACAGTTTCTTTTCCATTATCTTTTTCTGTAATTTTTTTCGTGGAAAAGGCATCGGCAAAATATGATTTAAGCTGGTCACTTGTCTGTAAAAGCATTCTTATTTTAAGGCTTCCACCATACTCTTCTACTTTCTGGACCTCCACTTTTCTTCCATCATTTAAAATAATAATATGATTCATTTTCCCCTCCTAATTTTCTAAATTTCCATACCGATAAGGATATTTATATTCATATTTTTTCTCATCAGCATATTCTTCATGAAGTTCTACACTGATTGAAATTTTTCCATTTGTCTCGACCGGATTTGGAGTAATTTCAATTGATTCAATGACAATCATAGAGAACCTCCTAATCTGTTGCTTCAACAGTGATTGTGAAAGATGAACCGGATTCAACTTCCGTCGGAACATCAATTGATACAATGACCGGGGATACCGAATCGTAAACCACAGTACGATTCACGGTTGTTACTTTACCAGCCTTATCAGTTGCAGTGATTACGATTGTATTTGTTCCTTCAATCAAATTAACACTAGAAGAAAAAGTACCATCAGAAGCGACCGTGACACTACCTTGATCAGTCCCATTTAATGAGACTTTTACTGTCACAGGTTTGCTGGTGGCATCATCCGTAATCCCAGAAACAGCACACGCCTTCTTATTTGTTATCAAGTTCGCTGCCGGAGATGTAATATTTAAAGTCGGTGGAACTGTATCAACTGTAAAATCAACTGTTTTTGAAGCAGTATTTCCGTCATTATCTGATGCTGTAACAACGAGTTTATGAGCACCATCATTAACTGTTCTGCTATAAGTACACTGATAACCATTTGTTATTGTCTTTTTTGTGACACTAAGTGCTGTTCCATCAAGGTTTGCAGAAATCGTGGAATTTGATACACCGGATCCGCTGTCAGTCACATTTATACTAAACGCTACAGTGTTACTCGTCAGATACGCACCAGCACTTGGCTTTGTAACAGAAATTGCAGGCGCAACCTTTTCTTTAACACGCAACTTCATTAAATTACCGAATGTAGAATCTGTTTTATCAACAACAGTAACATTTCCAGCTACATCAACCGCTTTTAATGTCATTGCATAAACATGATCCGTCTGGTTATAAGAACTTGCAGTTGGTGCAGTAACGGTCTTTTTCCATTTTTTAGTTGAAGAATCATAGTCAAGTGTGTAAACTTGACCGTTTAGATCTAATGATACGGATTCCATTGCCATAATACTTCACATCCTTTCTTTTTATATTTTTACACTAAAAAACCTGTCAAAGAATCATCTTTAACAGGTTTTCTCTAACTAAGTTATAACATAAGATTGTGTACACTTTTGTACACACTTTTTCTTATTTTTCAAGAAAATGTTCTGATTATGTGAATTTACATTTTTTAATAAAACCACTATAATAAATATCAAGAGCTATCAAGATTTTGAACGAACTACAAAAACCTTCCCCATTGATAGCTCTTACTCCTCATAATTATGAAAGCCGGAATTTAATCCGGCTCTTTTTATGCCAATTTTCGATTTCGAAAACTATAAGTTAAAATGCTGCAAAAATAGCATACGCACTAGTGGTGTATGTGCCATTCTCAATTTTAATTGTTTGTCCTGTTTTTAATGGTACAGTTTTATCTACAATCACAAGACCAGCATCAGAACCATTATTAGTGTACGGACTAAAAATGCAGACATTATTAATATATATTTTTGTATTTTGCCCACTGCCATGAGCATATGCGGCCACATTTACAAAGCAATCTCGTGTTGCTGTATAAGTTACTGTGACACCTGCGGAAATAGTTGTGGTACCTTTTAAAACAGTTCCAACATCAATAAATGTATTACCTTGATTGCATTTCCAGCCATGCCATGTTCCATTATTAATATCGTAAGTGTTTGACCAAACACGTCCAGAAACAGGATATTGCTCATGTAATTCCACAGTCACTAAATGATATGTATTAGCAGATTCAGAACACCATCTCACTACCCGATAACCGTAAAAAGGACCGGCTGTATATGGGCTGTTAGTAAATGCTGTGGCAGGATTATCCGAACCAAAATAATGTATTTTATTAACATCACTATTTCGATCGGATAAGTTTACATATAAAAAATTTGTAATCTGATTTCTTCCCGGAATGCTCTCACAGAACATTGGATCAGCAATGGTTTCATCAATAACCCTTACTGAACCAACGGGGCTTGCTCCTGCTCCAAAGTATTTATATAAAGTGCTATTATCTGCTGATATGGATCGTTTCTGTACGATACCCCAAACAGTACGGGCACTACTATTTACATTTGAATCTGTAGATAGTACTCCTGAAAACCAATCTACATTTGATGCAAGTACATCAAACTCAATCGAATACATAGGAGTTATTTGCCCCATCAAATAATTTTTATTTATATAATCGCAGACAGCTTTTGCGTCAGCAGCAACATTTGGCAGTGCTAAATTGATATACGTTTTTTTTGAATTATTTAAACTCTGGTTAATTTCCGCCTTATCCTTTTCCATTTGTGCTTTTAAGTCCGGTATCGTAGGGATTACGGTAAATAACTGGTCGACAGATGAAATTGAGAGACCAGATAATTTTACTCTATAAAGAGGATAATCCCTCTCTACTGCACCCTCATATAAATTTCCTTGAACAAGTGAAGGATCCGTTGCTATTCCAGTTGTCGCCGTTCCTTTTTTTACTGCCAAAATGAAGGAATCCACATTTCCGCTGGTCAAAAACCTCGCATAGATAATATCATTACGGTTGTATCCTGTTGCACCATTTTCAATTGTCATATCCTGATAATCTGCATGGCTCAATCTTCCGATATGCCCTCCGACGCTTAAGACACCATCTGAAATACGGACCTTATTATTACTGATAACTGTCGATTTCAGACAATTCCCGATATTAAGCACTCCGTCTCCTCCGAACATTGACTGAAAAATGGCTGCATCATCTTCGGCATAAATATGTCCTGCTGCTTCTGCTGCTGTGTTTACTGTTAACGCTTTAAATCCCATACTACTGTTCTCCCTTCAATTTGTATTCGATAGAAATTGTTCCATCTTTTTTCTGCAAAATTTTATTTGTTACTGGCTTTTTCACTACTGTTCCTGTTATATACTCGCGACCACCAACGATATCTCCTATTTCCAAATCCACATCATCTACGGACAAGCTCATTTTTTTATAATTCTGCAATTCTTTTAATCTGTTTTCTCCATCTTCGCGAAGTTTTTCTGTACTTTCGGCATTTGCATAGTCATAAAATTGCGCGTTCTCGTTTAGTCCAAAATAATACTGTGTATCTCCAATAGAACCGTCTTGCTGAACATACAAATGGATAATTTCTCTCTCTAATCCTTGACCACTTCCACCGCAGATCAAATGATTCACACCATTTCGACAGTCTCGAATATCGAAATCAAGCTTATTGTCTTGACTATATTCAAGTTCTTCTGAATAGTCCAACACATCCACTGCTTTCAGTTCTACTGCTTTTTTATCCTGATCATATCGTATGTTAAGCCTCATCGAAATCGAATCCAGAAGCTTATAAATTGCAGATGCTACATCTGTAAATCTGTCAACAGAATAATTTGAAACACTTTTCTGTGTATCTTCATCTGGCACATAGAAAAGATTTCCAAAATAATCTCCTATCAGCATCCTTACGACAGCATTGATTTCTCCAGACAGAATTAAATTTGTGGAATCTTTTGGCGGTATAATTACTTTTGTGGATAACAAGCCTCGCCACGTATATCCACGCAAAACAATTTCACTGTTTTTTGTTATAATCTCCCGGTCACCGATAATTCCACCATATTCTGTTTCCGGAATGTAAATTCTGTTATTATAAGAAAACATCTTATCATCCCAGAAATTTACAACCGCTTCAAAATCATTTGTATCGCCAACATCAAGATCCATTTCCATGTTGTCCAGATATGATATTTCGTTTCCAGCTGAATCTGATATGATAAAATCAAAATGCACCGGATTGACTACAGAGATTATAGTTGAATTATTCCTGCTGATATTTCCTGCATCATCCTCTGCCACTACAGAGAGCGGATACTCTCTTGCACCATTTCTATACTTAACAGGTAGTACTGGTGCAGATAGTTCTCCGCTATATGTATTAGAGGATTCGCTTTGCAGGACAGTTTCATTGCCATTTAATGCAGCTTGTAATTTCAATGCCATTGCGGTTCTGCCCTTTCCTCATACAGTGTTAACATAAAATCAAATTTACCGGACCAGCTTATTAAACTTCTGCCCGGCCGGATTTTCTGAAACACAGATCTTTTCTTTTCTCTGCTGTCAAAAATATTAACAGCTGTTCCGTCATTCATGATTTTTGTTACCGTCCTTTTTAAACTATCAACAATGATATACTCACCATTTTCCAGATAATCATTAATCAGATACTCATAACCACCAATTATAATCTGTGGATTAAGCACTGATCCGAAAATCTTTAATTCAAAATTACATGCTTTGATATAACTGTTCATAATGCTTCGATTTCTCATGCCATTGGCATATCTATAAGCATATCGGTAAGCATATTTTTTATTATCGGTACTCAAAGATTCTGATGCATAAAAATAATACTCAGATTTTTTGATCCAAAACGGATTTTCCGCAATGATATTTATTTTTATCTCAACAGCATAAAACATTTCTTCATAATCTAAAAAACTTTTCTGTGCAATGAAGCACTCAAGATAATATCCATTGACAAAAAGCTTTCCGGGGGTTTTATCCAAAATGTCTTTTTCGGTGATTTGATGCAAATTGTCCATTATTTCATCGTATTCTTTTTTTGTGTCTGCAAAAACAGAAAGTGTAACGCTCTTTTCAGCAATATCCTTATAAAAGGATGTGATTGTATTTCGTCCATTCCCACTTTCCGATGTATATGACCATGATGTGTCGAAAAGCGTTTCTGGTTTTTGGATTACAATCGGGAAATTATTAAACATTATTTTCTGTTCAGCATTATTTTCATAATAAATTTCCATCTCTAATCTCCATTAAATGCTCTAACAAGTTCTCTCCGGTTTAAATTTACAACATATGTTCCCGGATTTTTTCTCAGTGCAACAGCCACTTCGTTACCTAATCTTTCATAGTCAATCTGAGGTATCATGGAAATGAACTGGTTCATGGAATTTGAAATATATTCTTCCAAAACCGAAATGGGAAGGACAGCTTCCGCTCCGGCTTCTCCACCTCCCATTAACTGATTTCCATTGATTCCAAATAGCGTAGGTGCGTTTAAAACTGCTCCTTTCGCATACCACTGTACACCAATAGACGGAACCGAAGGAGGATTAAGTGAAAAAGAACCGCTGATTGAGAAATGCGGCATCTTCAGATCTGGAAATTTCCATTCAAAATTAAATAAGCTTTTAATCTTTTCGATTCCACTAGAGAATTTCTCGTGTATTTCTTCCATTTTTAAAGACCATGCATCCTTCATAGCCTGCAATTTTCCACCGGTCAGTGTATTAATCACATCAAATTTCATTGTGGAAATCTCATAGATAGCTTGAAATCCTGCCGATACAATTCCCTTTATACCACCGCCATTTTCTTCATATTTGCTTTTTATATTATTTAATTTCGACTGTGTCATCTGTAGCATGGAACCAAGTTTTCCATCTGTCATCGAATTTAATTCTGTATACATAACAGCTGCGATTCCTTTAATACCGCCGCCGTTTTCTTCGTATACTGATTTCATGTTATCAAGTTTTTCTGTCGCTACAGATACGATTCCTTCCAACTTCTCTGTTGCAGTATTTTTCAATGATTCAAATTTTTCTGACGCCATATTATGAATTTCTTCTAACTTTCCATCTGTCAAAGCATTTAAAACATCATATTTTGCTGTTGCAATCTCATTGACAGTTTGAAGCCCTGCAGCAAAAACTCCCTGGATACCACCACCGTGTTCCTCATAAGCTGACTTGATATTATTAAATTTTTCCTGAGTAACATCAACAACCGCTGACAATCTTCCATCTGTAATTACGTCAATTGAATCATAAGCTTCGGCAAATCCTGCCTTAACCGATTCTTTAAAATCAGAAATTCCTCCACTGATTTTATCTGGCAGACTCGTGAAAAATCCTCCGATATTATCTATTCCTTCTGAAATTTTTTCTTTTGCATCACCAAAAAATCCGGTAATGTCATCCCACAATCCAATCCAGAATCCACGGAATTCTTCACTTGTATTCCAAAGGTAAATAAATCCTCCAACTAAAAGTGTAATTCCGGCAACTACCCATGTTATCGGGCTTGCTAAAAATGCAAGATTCGCTTTCAATTGAGCGGCTGCCAATCCATGCAGAGTCGTTGTATTTGCCGCTTCCATAGCCGTTTTTATTCCTGTGACGGCATTATACGCACCAATTCCAACAGTCAGAGAGCCAAGAACCAATGCTACACCTTCCAGCGTTGATTTATGTTCTTTTGCCCACTCAATTCCATCTTTGATATTCCCTATCATGTCCTCTGCTGCCGGGATCACATCATTCGTAATCCCCTGAACAACATCTCTAAGAGGAGATTCGACATCATCAAATATAGAAATTTTTAATCCGTCAAGAGCCGACTGCATCAGAGTGACATCACCTTGTAAATTATCAAGGATTGTATCTGACATTTCAGATGCTGCACCAGAACTATTATTAATGGCATTACTCAGAGAATCCCAGGAAGTTGTCTGCTGCGTCAAACTTGCTCCAAGCAATTGTGTTACCTGGTCGGCATCCTCCTGTGTCATGGAAAACTGATTCATTAAAGCTGTAGCAACTGCTGTCTCGTCTCCATAACTTTTATAAAGTGTCTGTAAATCTGAAACAGATACTCCAAGTGCATCAATGTCATATCCCATGCTGTCTATAGCTGTTGCGACAGACTCAATGGAAATGGCTCCGTCACTCATTAATGCAAGAAATCCAGTCATGGCTTCCTGACCAGCCATTTTCTTCGCATAATTTACCTGCTCTTCAACGTTCAGACCTGCCCAAGCAGCTCTTGTTTCTACCAATACGTCCGATAAATCTCTTGCATTTCCGGAAGAATCATAAAATGACACACCAAGTCTTTGTGTTAAAATATCTAATGCACCTAAACTGTTCGCAGAAGCTCCGGCATTTGTCGATAATCTTGTCAGAAGAGAGCGTAATGATGTACCAGCCTGTTCAGCTTTTATTCCGCTGTTCGCCATCATACCAAGTGCAACGCCTGCATCTTCAATTGAATATCCCATTGCACCGCAGATTGCTCCGACATACTTAAATGACTGACCAAGCATTTCTACTGTCGTGTTACTGCTTGTTGAAGTTGCTGCTAAAACGTCCACAAAACGGTTCGTTTCATCTGCGCTCATTCCAAACGCTGTCATTGCATCCGTAACAATGTCTGATGCTGTGGCAAGATCCATAGAAGATGCTGCCGCGAGATTCAGAACACCGTCTATACCGTCCAGCATTTCTTCTGTATTCCAGCCGGCTAATGCCATATATCCAAGTGCATCTGCTGACTGTGAAGCGGTAAAAGAGGTCTTTTTCCCCATTTCTTCTGCCTTCTCGGTCAAAGCTCCCATTTCTTCTGCGGTTGCACCGGAAAGAGCCTTAACGTTGCTCATAGAAGATGTGAATGTCATTCCAGTATCAACAGCTGAGAGAGACAGATTTCTCAATCCTTCAATTCCTTTTTGAATACCATTTGATACAAGATCTGCTACGACCCCCTTAAAAATTGTAAAACCGCCTGTTGCAGCCGAAGATGCCTTTCTATCTGCGTCTTCCAGTGCGTCCGCAAATTCTCCTGCCTGTTCTGTTGCATCCGACAGTTTCTGCTTATTATCTTTAAGTTCGCCATTGAGATCTTTCATCTCTTTTGAGAGGGATTTTGCTTCCTTCGAGTTTTTTCCCTGCTCCAGAACAACATTTATGTACTGCTTTTTCAGATCTTGCAGTTTATCTTCCTGATTTTTGATTTCATCAGACAATCTTTTAGAAGCTGTCTGATTTTCCTTCAT
>OGCP01000868.1_pt1 | contig 9901 bp, 8 predicted proteins | sample 1570191 | NCBI WGS metagenome assembly OGCP01 (sample SAMEA2582180, study PRJEB24529) | metagenome | biome: Human gut stool | place: China | collected 2011
AAATTATTATCACACGCCGAAACTTACGGCGGAACAGTTCCCGTGGCCGGAAGCGCTCAACTAAAGCCAGCGCCACATTTTACAATGAGGAAAGAAGATGATCGCGGAGTTTGAATCACGCATTCTGGCGCTGATTGACAACATGGTAGACCACGCCAGTGATGATGAACTGTTTGCCGGCGGTTATCTGCGCGGCCACCTGACGCTGGCGGTGGCTGAGCTGGAAGGTGAGGGCGAGCATTCTGCTGACGCGGTACACAGCAGAGTTAGCCAGAGCCTGGAGAAAGCCATCAGCGCTGGCGAACTGTCGCCGCCGGACCAAATTCTGGTGCAGGGGATGTGGCATAACCTGTATCAACAGGCGAAAAATCAGGCCTGAGCCATGTTGTAGCCCGGGTCAGGCGTCAGCCGTACCCGGGAAATTGCCTGCCCTCATGGTTTTATTTCACCGCTTTTCCCTTCAGCAGTTTTCTCACCCACAGCCGATTCGGATTCAGCGCCGCCAGGGTGTCGCTATCCAGCGGCAGCGGTTCCGTGCTCATTTGCGCCGCCAGCAGCTCAGCGCTTAACGGCGCGGTGCAAAGTCCGCGCGACCCGAGCGCGCCAAGCATAAACAGGTTACGACAGACCGGCGCGCTATCGGCGATATCCGGTTGTTCGTGGAGGCTGGCGTATTGCGTCAATGTTGCCGCGTAGTCCGGCACGTTGCCGACCATCGGTAGATGATCGCGGGTGGCGCAGCGCACGCCGCAGCGAGCGTCGTTGGCGCTGATATCCACGTCCTGTGGCCACTCCGCGCCCGGGAAGCAGTCGATCAGCCGTTGCCGGTTGTGCTGCTGATCTTCTTCGCTGAAGGTGGTGTCGGTTTTCCCGCGGTGGTAGCTGGCGCCAATGCAGTGCTGCTGATTTTGCGGATTCTGTGGCGTCAGGTAGCCGTCGTAGCACAGCACCTGGCGCAGGGCGGCAAGCCGCGGGGTGGTGGGAATATGGCTGACCTGGCCGCCAACCGGGTAGACCGGCAGTTGGGCTGTTTGCGCAAAACCAGTGATGCGGTGGCCGTTCGCCAGAACCACCGCCTGATGATAGCGCTGCTGATTGAGCAGCCAGCCATCGCCCTCCGCGCTGAGCGTTTCGACGGGATAACCATAGTGCACGTGCAGTCCGCGCGTGGCCGCCAGCGCCAGCAGCTCGGCGGTGAGCTGCTGCGGGCACAGCCAGCCGCCGGCCGGATAGGTGATGCCGCCGCAGCCGGTATCGACGCCGGTCAGCCCGGCAACCTGTTCCGCCGTCACCGCGCAGGCGATGTCCGGGGGTAAATTCAGCGCCAGCATCTGGGCGATTTTATGCGTGCTTTTCTCATCCCAGCCGAGCTGGGTAACACCGCACCATTGGTGATCGAACATCACCGGCAGCGCGTCATACATTCGGCGGGCGAAGGTAAAGGCGGCCGGAAAAAAGCGTGCCAGCGCCGGATCGTGCTGACTTAACAGCGGATACAGCGCGCCCTGGCGATTGCCGGAGGCGCCCTGCGCTGGAGCCTCATCGGCGCAGTAAAGGGTCACCTGCCAGCCGCGGCGCAGCAGCGCCAGGGAGAGCAGGGCGCTGGCGATCCCGCCGCCGATGATGGCCGCCTCGCGGGCATCGCTGCTACTGCGAGCGAACCAGGGGACGCGCGCAGGAAAGCTCAGCGTTTGCGCCATCTCGCCGGTCAGCATCTCCCGCTTGCGGCCGAAGCCTTTGCTTTTACGCATGGTAAAGCCGGCCTCCTGCAGGCCACGGCGGACAAAACCGGCGGAGGTAAAGGTGGCCAGCGTCCCGCCGGGTCGCGCCAGGCGCGCCATGGCGCTGAACAGATCCTGAGTCCACATGTCGGGATTTTTCGCCGGGGCAAAGCCGTCAAGAAACCAGGCGTCCACCTGCTGGTTCAGCGAATCATCCAGCTCCCTGGTCAGCTCATTGATATCGCCAAACCACAGATCGAGCGTCACCCGCCCGCCGTCGAGCAGCAGACGATGGCACCCGCCGAAGGCCGACGGCCATTGCGCCTGCAGCTGCTGCGCCCACGGAGCCAGCTCTGGCCAGCGCTGGTGCGCCAGGCGGAGATCCTCAGCCTTCAGCGGATATTTTTCAAAACTGATGAAATGTAACCTTTGCAAGGTAACGTCCGGGTTATCACGAACAAAAACGTCAAACGCCTGCCAGAGGGTGAGGAAATTGAGCCCGGTGCCGAAGCCGCTCTCCGCGACGATCATCAGCGGGCGAGGGTGGCTGGGGAAGCGCTCCGGCAGGCGATTTCCGCCGAGAAAAACGTAGCGAGTCTCTTCCAGACCGTTGTCATTGGAAAAGTAAACATCGTCGAAATCTCGGGAAACAGGTGTACCCTCAGCGTTGAATTCCAGGTTGGCGGGTTGTATGGCGTTTTGTTTCACGTAAGTTACTCGAATCACAAGGCGTAGCACGATCTTAACGATGTGTGCCTGAGGGCGCAAATTTATACACAAAATGTCTGATCGGACTTGTTCGGCGTACAAGTGTACGCTATTGTGCGACACGAAACTTAAAATAGTGCGACTTACAGAGGTATTGAATGAAACGTGCAGTGATTACTGGCTTGGGCATCGTTTCCAGCATCGGTAATAACCAGCAGGAAGTCCTGGCATCTCTGCGTGAAGGACGTTCAGGGATCACTTTCTCTCAGGAGCTTAAAGATTCAGGGATGCGCAGCCACGTATGGGGCAACGTCAAACTGGATACCACTGGCCTCATTGACCGCAAAGTAGTGCGCTTTATGAGCGACGCCTCCATCTATGCTTACCTGTCCATGGAACAGGCTGTTGCCGACGCAGGTCTGGCGCCTGAAGCATATCAGAATAACCCGCGTGTCGGCCTGATCGCAGGCTCCGGCGGCGGTTCCCCGAAATTCCAGGTCTTCGGCGCCGATGCCATGCGTAGCCCGCGTGGTCTGAAAGCCGTGGGCCCGTATGTGGTCACCAAAGCGATGGCTTCCGGCGTTTCCGCCTGCCTCGCTACGCCGTTCAAAATTCACGGCGTTAACTACTCCATCAGCTCGGCCTGCGCCACTTCCGCCCACTGTATTGGTAACGCGGTAGAGCAGATCCAGCTGGGCAAACAGGACATCGTCTTTGCCGGCGGCGGCGAAGAGCTGTGCTGGGAAATGGCCTGCGAATTCGACGCCATGGGCGCGCTGTCCACTAAATACAACGACACCCCGGAAAAAGCGTCCCGTACCTATGATGCTAACCGTGACGGCTTCGTTATCGCCGGCGGCGGCGGTATGGTCGTGGTGGAAGAGCTGGAACACGCCCTGGCGCGTGGCGCGCACATCTACGCCGAAATCGTCGGCTATGGCGCGACCTCCGATGGCGCGGACATGGTCGCCCCGTCTGGTGAAGGCGCAGTGCGCTGCATGCAGATGGCGATGCATGGCGTTGATACGCCGATCGACTATCTGAACTCCCACGGTACCTCCACTCCGGTCGGCGACGTGAAAGAGCTGGGCGCCATCCGCGAAGTATTCGGCGACAACAGCCCGGCTATTTCGGCAACTAAAGCGATGACCGGCCACTCGCTGGGCGCGGCGGGCGTACAGGAAGCCATCTACTCCCTGCTGATGCTGGAGCACGGCTTTATCGCGCCGAGCATCAACGTTGAAGAGCTCGACGAGCAGGCTGCCGGCCTGAACATCGTCACCAAACCGACGGACGCTAAGCTGACCACCGTAATGTCCAACAGCTTCGGCTTCGGCGGCACCAACGCCACGCTGGTGATGCGTAAATACAACGCCTAATCAGCATGTGATGCGCAAAGGGGAGCCACCGGCTCCCCTTTTTTGTCATCTTGACAGGGTAAGAGCCCGCAGGCACACTGCTCGCGGATCCATTAGTCTCTCCACTAATGCGTAAGCGTTTAACGTCAACCAACGCGCCTTAACCCTGATAATCAGGTGGAGGGGGCGTGTCGCTTTGCTCGCCTTACTCTGCGAATCTGGAGTAATGCATGTCCGCAGTTACTGAAACAACATCCAATTCTTCGGCGAATTTTTCGCTTTTCCGTATTACGTTTGCCGTCTTTTTGACCTATATGACCGTTGGTTTGCCGCTGCCGGTGATCCCACTCTTTGTCCATCAGGAGCTGGGATTTGGCAACACCGTGGTTGGCGTGGCGGTAGGGATCCAGTTCCTCGCCACCGTTCTGACCCGGGGGTACGCCGGACGTCTGGCAGACCAGTACGGCGCTAAACGCTCTGTCCTGCAGGGGATGCTGGCCTGCGCCCTGGCGGGCGCGGCATGGCTGGCCGCTGCGCTGCTGCCGCTGCCGGTGCTCGCCAGGCTCGGCCTGCTGCTGCTGGGCCGCTTGATCCTCGGGTTTGGCGAAAGCCAGCTGCTGACCGGAAACCTGAGCTGGGGGATGGGCCTGGTGGGACCGGCCCGTTCCGGCAAAGTGATGTCATGGAACGGCATGGCGATGTACGGCTCGCTGGCGGTGGGCGCCCCGCTGGGATTATTGATCTATAGCCATTTTGGCGTGGCGGTGCTGGCCTGTGTCACCATGGGACTACCGCTCGTCGCCTGGCTTATTAACGGTACCGTGCGCAAAGTGGCGGCCCACGGAGGCGAGCGGCCTTCACTCTGGAGCGTCATCGGCATGATCTGGCGGCCGGGCATTGGCCTGGGCCTGCAGGGTGTCGGCTTTGCGGTGATCGGCACCTTCGTCTCCCTCTATTTCGCCAGCCATAGCTGGCCAATGGCCGGCTTTACCCTGACGGCGTTTGGTGGCGCCTTTGTGCTGATGCGAGTGCTGTTCGGCTGGATGCCGGATCGGTTTGGCGGCGTTAAGGTGGCGATGGTCTCGCTGCTGATAGAGGCGGTTGGTCTGACGCTGCTGGGACTGGCGCCGAATGCCTGGCTGGCGCTGGCCGGTGCGGCGCTGACCGGGTGCGGCTGTTCGCTTATTTTCCCCTCACTTGGCGTGGAAGTAGTGAAGCGCGTCCCGGCGCAGGTGCGCGGCACCGCGCTCGGCGGCTATGCGGCCTTTCAGGACATCTCCTATGGCCTGACCGGGCCGCTGACCGGCCTGCTGGCGACCTCGCTGGGCTACTCGTCGGTGTTCCTTGCCGGCGCCCTCTGCGCGGCGCTGGGGATCCTCGTCACCCTTATCTCATTTCGCCGCTAGGTTATTGTCCGGCCTGAAATCGCTGTAGGAAACACCGCAGCGTTTGGCATGAAGGGGAGCCGTAAACGCCGCCGGTGGCTGCTGGGCTACAGCAGGAGCCACAGCACAAGGAGCAGGACAACCGCGCCCAGCGCCAGCTGCCACGGCTTAGCGCTCCACGTCCGCCTGGCGACAGGCTCCTCCTGCGGGATGGCCAGCGTCTCCTGGGCGCGGGCCACCCGCAGCACAAACACCTTGTTCAGCAGCGCCAGGATCTGCGCCGGGCTCAGCGTGGTCCGCGGCGTGACCTGCCAGCTGCGACTGGCGAAGTCGACAATTGTCTGCCACTCCGCGGCCTCCAGCGGCTGCTTGAGCGCTCCCTGCAGCGAGGTGAGGGTCGGCGCGCTTTGCGCACTCAGCGTTTGCCGCGCCTGCAGCCAGTACGAAAGCGGCAGGAAGTGCGTCGCCGGGATCAGCTCCCCGGACTTGACGCCGCAAAGCTCCAGCATGGATTGCCAAATCAGCTTGCTTGGTTCGCCGGTAGCGGCCGCCAGCTTAGTCACCAGCTGATTGAGCGTATTATGCTCGGCTGGCAACAGCGGGCGCAGGGTCGGCGGGCGCTGCTGCGGCTGCGGGATCGACAGCTGGCCATGCTGCAGCAGATGCAGAATGGTCTCCAGCTGCGTCTGGCTAAGGGCATGCAGCGCCGTTTGCCCATAATGCTGACGAATATAATCGCTCACCGCCTGGCGGTTATTGCCCTGACCGAGCAGATCGCTGAGCTGCGCTAAGGTCTGGCGATGATGATGATTATCCTGAGCGGCGGCTAAGCGCTGGTTGAGACTGGCCTCCGCGGCGCTGAAATGGCAGGCCAGCAGGGACGAGTCGCCTTTCAGTCCGAGGTCATGTTTGACGCAGGCCCACACTTCCGCGTTCTGCTGCGAGGTCAGCGCCACCAGGCGCGTGATCAGTCGCTCCAGAACGGTGCGTTGCTGCATGGAAAGCGAAGGTTCGCCGGTGGCGGCAGTGCCTGATGGGCCTCGCCCTGGAGGACGGTCTGGCATATCAGCAAGGGGGTGCGTCATGATTCATCCTTTCGATATCGCGGTGCTGGAACCAGGTGATGAGTATGCCTGGCGGCCAGATTATGGCACACTTCCCCAGTTAACTCTCGTTCTCAGACAGGTACTGAACTGTGAAAATCCTCGTTGATGAAAATATGCCCTATGCCCGTGAGCTTTTTAGCCGTTTAGGCGACGTGCAGGCGATCCCAGGCCGTCCGGTCCCGGCCGATGCCCTGACCGATGCGGATGCCCTAATGGTGCGCTCGGTCACCCGGGTCAATGAAGCATTGCTCGCCGGCAAGGCCATTAAGTTCGTCGGCACCGCTACCGCCGGCACCGATCACGTCGATCAGGCGTGGCTGCAGCAGGCGGGGATTGGTTTCTCTGCGGCGCCAGGCTGTAACGCCATTGCGGTGGTAGAGTACGTCTTTTCATCGCTGCTGATGCTGGCTGAACGCGACGGCTTTGCGCTGCGCGATCGCACCGTCGGGATCGTCGGCGTCGGTAACGTTGGCGGGCGACTGCAAAAGCGCCTGGAAGCGTTGGGGATCAAAACTCTGCTCTGCGACCCACCGCGCGCCGATCGCGGCGACGAAGGTGACTTCCGCTCCCTCGAGGCGCTGGTCCAGGAAGCCGATGTCATCACCTTCCATACGCCGCTGTATAAAGAAGGGCAATATAAAACCCTGCATCTGGCGGATGAGGCGCTGATAAGCCGCCTGAAGCCTGGAACGATTTTGATCAACGCCTGCCGCGGGCCGGTGGTCGATAACGCCGCACTGCTAAAGCGGCTGGAAGCTGGTCAGCCGCTGAGTGTGGTATTGGACGTCTGGGAGCCGGAGCCGGATCTAAACGTTGAGCTTCTCAAGCGAGTGGATATCGGTACCGCGCATATCGCCGGCTACACCCTCGAAGGGAAAGCGCGCGGGACGACGCAGGTTTTTGAAGCCTACAGCGCCTTTATCGGCCATCCGCAGCAGGTAGCGCTGGACACTCTGCTGCCGGCGCCGGAATTTGGCCGCATTACCCTGCATGGACCGCTCGATCAGCCGACGCTGAAAAGACTGGTCCACTTGGTGTATGATGTGCGCCGCGATGATGCGCCGCTGCGGAAGGTGGCCGGCGTCGCCGGTGAATTCGACAAGCTGCGTAAAAATTATCAGGAACGTCGCGAATGGTCTTCGCTGTATGTGCAGTGCAGCGATGAGCAGGCGGCGACGCTGTTGCGCCAGCTCGGTTTTAACGCCGTGCATCATCCTGTTCGTTAATGTCTTCTTAATGCCCCTGCCGGATACTCCGGCGGGGCCGCTTTATTTCTGGAGTTAACCACCATGTCTGAAGGCTGGAATATTGCCGTACTGGGCGCAACGGGCGCCGTAGGCGAAGCCCTGCTCGAAACTCTTGCTGAACGCCAGTTCCCGGTAGGAGAGATTTTTGCTCTGGCGCGCAACGACAGCGCGGGCGAACATCTGCGTTTTGGTGGCAAGTCGGTGATCGTCAAAGACGCCGCCGAATTTGACTGGACCCAGGCCCAGCTGGCTTTCTTCGCCGCCGGCGTCGAAGCCAGTGCAGCGTATGTCGAAGAAGCGACCAACGCCGGGTGTCTGGTTATCGATCTCAGCGGCCTGTTTGCGCTGGAGCCGGACGTACCGCTGGTGGTGCCGGACGTGAACCCGTTCGTATTAGGCGATTACCGCAACCGCAACCTGATTGCGGTGCCTAATAGCCTGACCAGTCAGCTGTTGACGGCGCTCAAACCGCTGATCGATCAGGGCGGGTTGTCGCGCATTAGCGTCACTAACCTGCTCTCCGCCTCGGGGCAGGGGAAAAAAGCGGTGGATGCGCTGGCGGGTCAGAGCGCTAAGCTGCTGAACGGCATCCCTATCGATGGCGTTCAACATGCTGCCGCTGCTGCCGGATCGTGAAGGTAGCGTGCGCGAAGAGCGCCGGATCGTCGATGAAGCGCGCAAAATTCTTCAGGATGACGGGCTGATGATCTCCGCCAGCGTCGTTCAGTCGCCGGTCTTCTACGGCCATGCGCAGATGGTGAGCTTCGAAGCGATGCGCCCGCTGGCGGCGGAGGAGGCGCGCGACGCTTTTACCCGCGGCGAGGATATCGAACTTTCTGAAGAGGGCGAATTCCCGACTCAGGTTGGTGATGCCTCAGGCAATGCCCGCCTCTCCATCGGCTGCGTGCATAACGATTACGGTATGCCGGAGCAGATCCAGTTCTGGTCGGTAGCGGATAACGTGCGCTTCGGCGGCGCGCTGATGGCGGTGAAGATCGCCGAGAAGCTGATTGAGGAGTACCTGTACTGATGTCTGAGATGGAGCAACAGCCGATCTGTAAAATCGCGCTGGGCATCGAGTACGACGGCAGCAAATATTACGGCTGGCAGCGGCAAAACGAAGTGCGCAGCGTGCAGGAGAAGCTGGAAAAGGCGCTCTCGCAGGTGGCGAACGAACCGATTACCGTCTTTTGCGCCGGCCGCACCGACGCCGGCGTCCATGGCACCGGCCAGGTGGTGCATTTCGAAACCCGGGCGCAGCGGAAAGATGCCGCCTGGACGCTGGGGGTAAATGCGAATTTACCTGGTGACATCGCGGTGCGTTGGGTCAAACATGTACCGGCGGATTTTCACGCCCGGTTCAGCGCCACGGCGCGCCGCTATCGCTACGTCATCTATAATCATCGCCTGCGTCCGGCGGTGTTAAGTCATGGCGTGACGCATTTTCACCAGCCGCTCGACGCCGAGCGTATGCAGCGCGCCGCGCAGTGTCTGCTGGGAGAGAATGACTTTACCTCGTTTCGCGCGGTACAGTGCCAGTCGCGTACCCCGTGGCGCAACGTGATGCATATTAACGTTACCCGCTACGGCGCGTATGTGGTGGTGGATATCAAAGCGAATGCCTTTGTACATCATATGGTCAGGAATATTGTAGGCAGCCTGATGGAGGTCGGGGCCGGAAACCAGCCGGAGAGCTGGATGGCAGAACTGCTGGCAGCAAAAGACAGGACGCTCGCTGCGGCAACGGCAAAAGCGGAAGGGTTGTATCTGGTGTCGGTGGATTACCCGGCCCACTACCGGTGCTGCCAATGGGCCCGCTGTTTCTGGCGGACTAATAGGGTCATTAAGGGTAAAGACAAACATGGACTTGATTCACTTTTTAATTGATTTCATCCTGCATATTGATGTGCACCTTGCCGAACTGGTTGCCCAGTATGGCGTCTGGGTTTATGCCATTCTGTTTTTGATTCTGTTCTGCGAAACCGGGCTGGTGGTGACGCCATTCCTGCCGGGCGATTCCCTGCTGTTCGTCGCGGGCGCGCTCTCGGCCTTGCCAACCAACGATCTCAATGTCCACCTGATGGTACTGCTGATGGTCATCGCGGCCATCGTCGGCGATGCGGTCAACTACACCATTGGCCGGCTGTTCGGCGAAAAGCTGTTCAGCAATCCGAACTCAAAGATATTCCGTCGCAGCTATCTGGATAAAACCCACAGCTTTTACGAACGTCACGGCGGGAAAACCATTATCCTGGCGCGCTTTGTGCCGATAGTCCGAACCTTCGCGCCGTTTGTGGCGGGAATGGGGCATATGTCCTATCGTCATTTTGCAGCCTATAACGTGGTTGGGGCGCTGATGTGGGTGCTGGCTATTCT
>OGCP01000878.1_pt1 | contig 9785 bp, 9 predicted proteins | sample 1570191 | NCBI WGS metagenome assembly OGCP01 (sample SAMEA2582180, study PRJEB24529) | metagenome | biome: Human gut stool | place: China | collected 2011
CATTATTTAAGATAGAAAAGGAACAGGATTATGTATGATTATTTAATAGTTGGAGCAGGACTTTTTGGCTCAGTGTTTGCACACGAGGCTGCTAGAGCAGGAAAGAAGGTTCTTGTAATAGATAAGAGAAATAATATTGCCGGTAATGTGTATACAGAGAAGATGGAAGGTATTAATGTGCATGTATATGGTGCACACATTTTTCATACCAATAATAAGAAGGTGTGGGAGTATCTTTCACAGTTTACTACATTTAACAGATTCACTAATTCACCTGTTGCTAATTATAATGGGGAACTGTATTCACTGCCATTCAATATGTATACCTTCAATAAGATGTGGGGCGTTGTAACTCCAGAAGAGGCAGCGGCTAAGATTGAGGAGCAGAAAAAAGAGATAACAGGCGAACCTAAAAATCTTGAAGAGCAGGCAATATCACTTGTTGGACGTGATATATATGAAAAGCTTGTAAAGGGTTATACAGAGAAGCAGTGGGGAAGGGACTGCAAGGATTTACCAGCGTTTATTATTAAAAGACTTCCAGTAAGACTTACATTTGATAACAATTATTTCAATGCTTTATATCAGGGAATTCCAATGGGTGGATATACAAAGATGGTTGAGAATATACTTGATGGCATTGAAGTAAGATTAAATACAGATTATCTTGAGCATAAGGAAGAACTTGATGCACTTGCAGATAAGGTTGTATACACAGGTCCTATTGATGCTTATTTTGATTATAAGCTTGGAACACTTGAGTACCGTTCAGTAAGATTTGAGAATGAGACACTTGATAAGCCTAACTTCCAGGGAAATGCAGCTGTTAATTATACAGACAGGCAGACACCTTGGACACGTATTATTGAGCATAAGTGGTTTGAATTCGGCAAGGATGAAGCTGGCAATGACCTTCCAAAGACAATAATCAGCCGGGAATATTCATCAGAATGGAAGCCGGGTGATGAACCTTATTATCCAGTAAATGATGAGAAGAACGGAAAGTTATACGAGGAATATAAGAAGCTTGCTGATGCAGAGAATAAGGTTATATTCGGTGGAAGACTTGGCGAATATAAGTATTACGATATGGACGCTACAATTGCTTCTGTACTTGATAAGTGTGAGAGTATTTTTGGATAAGAGAAATAAATCTGATATAAAATTAATTATCTCTATAAATGAAGTTCTCATAAAATAAGGAGTAAGTATAAGTGAGTAATGTAGATGTGAGTGTTATTATTCCTGCATATAATGCTATAAAATATATTGGAAGAGCGATAGAAAGCATACAAATACAGTCGGGATTATCCTGGGAGCTTATTGTTGTCGAGAATGGGTCAACAGATGATACATACAATAAATGCCGTTCATATGCACATAAAGATAATAGAGTTAAGGTTATACAAAGTGAAAAGGGCGTGTCTAATGCGAGAAATAAAGGATTGGATAGCGCTGTTGGACAATGGATATGTTTTTTAGATGCTGATGATTATTTATATCCTGATACATTTAAGAGTATTGCAGACATAAAAGAAATAAGCGAAGTGAAGCTTATACATTTTGGACACAATAGTGGAAAAGACAGGGTGGAAAAGGAAACCATTGTATATAATAAGGTTGAAGAATATCTTGAATTTAGATGTAATATGGTAAAAAATCCTACCCAGTATATGACAGTATGGGGGAAATTTTACACTTGCAGAAGATAGTGATTTTACATTTAGATATATGCAATGTATAAAAAATGCAATAGAAATGAGGACAGAATTATATCATTATTCAAGAGATAATGAGTCAGCAGTAAGAAGTTATAATCCAGAGACGGCACAAAGATATATAAAGGCTATTAATCATACGTTAGAATATGTAGAAAAAGATTGTCAGGCTGTTAAAAAAGCATATAATCAATATATTCTTATACACCTTTTACTTATTCTTGTTCATGATACATTTAATATAAGTAATCCGGCAAATAATAAACAAAAAAAAGATAATATGAAAAAATTGTTAGCAACGAATTGTTTTAAAAAAGCAATTGATAATACAAGGATTTCTGAGTGTAAAGGTTTTAGAATGTTCCCAGTTATATGTATCAAATTACATATGAATTGGGCAGCTATATTGATGGTAAAAGCACGTGTATATCAAAATGATAAATGTAGTGGAGCTACTAAATGATTACTAGTAATAGAATTGTAAAATTAGATATGGCTAGAACATTTGCAATATTATGTGTAGTATTATGTCACTGTAGTGAAATGATATACACTCAGCAGTCAGTTAAAGTTGCGGAATTGGGAATTAGTTCAAGGATATTTATGTTTGGTACATTTACAATAGGCAGACTTGGAGTTCCTATTTTTCTATATTTGTCAGGAATATTACTTTTGAAGAAAACAATAGATAGTGATGAGGATATATTTAAGTTTTATAAGAATAATCTATTTCCATTATTTGTTGTCAATGAGATATGGGTTATATTATATAAGCTGTATGGAGTATTTGTATTAAATGAAAAATTTATTTTTGGAGATTTGATTAGAGAATTATTATTATTAAAAAATTCAACGATGGTTAATATGTGGTATATGCCAATGATAATCGGTTTGTATATAGGTATTCCTTTATTAGTTAAAATTGTTAAGAGTTTTTCATTTAAAGTTATATGTCCTATTATGCTTGCGATATTCATATTTGAATATATAGAACCTATGTTAAATGTATTTGTCAGAATATTTAATTTTAAAGAAACCTTTTATTCAGATATGAATATACCATATATGGGAGCAGCATATGGACTTTATTTGCTTATAGGATATTACATATATAATAATAAGTTGAGAATAAAAAAAGAATTATTAATATTTCTCTTTTTAGCAAATTATATTATTATATTATGTATTCAATTATATTCATTAAGTAGTGAATCACATTATGCATATAAGGTCTGGTATGATTCGCCGTTTTTATTAATATGCACTGCTTGTTTATTTGCTTTATTTACAAGGATTGATGATAATGTTATAAATGAGAGGATGTCTAATATATTTACTTATATAAGTAGAATAAGTATGGGAATATATTTTGTTCATATCATAATAATAACTACATCAATAAAATACATAAAAAATATAAACGGAAGTCTTTCTTTATACACTATATTATTAATGATTGCAGCAACAGCATTATCAATAGTTATAGTGTGGATTTTCAGCAGAAATAAAAGAGTAGCAAAAAAACTGTTTTTAATTAAATAATAAATATGAATCAACAAGTGGTTAGAAAATATAACTAATAGAAACAGGTGAAGACTTAAGACTTCATCTGTTTTTATTAGTTATGGATACTGGACAAGAAAAAGTGAAAATGGTATTATTACAAATGTTGGAAATTTGGCTGATTACAGTATCAATTTATTAGGTAACTAGTATGATAATATAATTTTATTAAGGAGATGGTATTTTGAAAAAGATATTTATTGGAGCAGGCATTGCTTTAGGGGTAATATTAATAAATGGAAAAAATATTTATGCTTATGATAACAGCTCAGATATTATACAGAAGGGGAATGAATGGGTATATGTAAAAAATGGAGTGCCTCAATATGATTATACAGGAATAAGAGATAATTGTAATGGCTGGTGGCGAGTTGAGAATGGAGTAGTCAATTTTGATTATACAGGATTAGCTGATAATGAGAATGGTCGTTTTTATATAGAAGATGGCAGGGTTAATTTTGATTTTACAGGAATAATGCAGGATGGAGACAATCTTGTATATATAGAAAAAAGTACAGTCAGATACGATTACACAGGAATAAAACAGTATTATAATGAGTGGTTATATATAAAAAATGGAGTGGTTGATTATAGCTACACAGGAATAGCAGAGAATGAAAACGGCTGGTGGCGAATAGAAGGCGGTAAGGTTAATTTTAATTATAATGGATTGGCAGATAATGAAAATGGTCGCTTTTATATAGTAAATGGACGAGTTAATTTTGATTATACAGATATAATACCTGACGGTGATGACTGGGTATATGTAGAGAACAGCAAAGTCAGATATGATTACACAGGAATAAGAGAGAATATCAATGGCTGGTGGCGAATAGAGTCAGGTATAGTCAATTTTAAGTTCACAGGTATTGCAGCTAATGAGAATGGTGAGTTCTTTATAAAAGATGGCAAGGTTGATTTTAGTTATACAGGAACAATTAATCAGGATGATTATATGTATAGTATAAGAGATGGAAGGGTTATATCTAAAGATAATATTTCTGAAAAGATTATGGGTGTAGATGTATCTCATCATAACAATGATAACGGAGAAGGTGTAATTAACTGGGCAGAAGTAGCTAATGCAGGTTATAAATTTGCAATGGTAAAAGTAGCAGGAAGATCTACAAAAGAAGATGGTGGTCTTTATACAGATGATTATTATGATGAAAATATCAGAGGAGCTCTTGCGAATGGTCTACAGGTTGGAGTATATTTCTTCTCACAGGCAATGTCCGTAGAAGAAGCTGTTGAAGAGGCTAACTATATTTGCGATTTAATTGCAGGTTATAATATTACATATCCCGTTGTATTTGACTGGGAGACAACATCAGGTTATAGAACGGCAGATTTACGAAGCAATAGCGAACTTCGTACAGCTATGAGCATAGCCTTCTGCGATACTGTTAAGAGCAGGGGTTATGACCCAATGATATATATTAACAAGTATGATTATCTTAACTATGTTGATACAGATAAGTTATCATCAAACTATGATATATGGCTTGCCTGGTATTGGGACGCTTATTATGAAACAGGTAGATTATGGGCAGATGGTGACAAAGTTCCAGACATAGGTTATAGATATAGAATATGGCAGTATACAAGTACAGCAAGTGTTCCTGGTATAGCTGGCGGCTGTGATGTTAATATTGCATATGGAACAAGATAAAAGAATTTTGAATAAATAGATTATAAACTGGTTTATGTTAACTTATTTTTAATAATCAGCATTTTTACTGAATATTTAGTGGAAATGCTGGTTATTAAAAGTCAGAACATAGACCATTTTTTGTTTACTTATAATCTCATATATAATATCATATATATAAGATTAGACTTACTTGTAGACGTGAATAATAGCATAAGAATTTTATATAAAGATATTGGTTTGATAAAATTAGGTGAAAATTAATATTGTTACATAAGACAATTATATGAAAATTAAAAAATAGAAACGGAGGAATTATATGGCTGATAGCAATATTAAAAGAATTGTTCAACAGCACTAAGTATTATGCTTATATTTGGGACAGTAAGCATCACACCGGCACAACAGGTGTCGGGCAGTGGAGTACAGGAGTTAGCTGTGTCAACACGTCATTATGCTAATTATGTAAGGGTTGATAAGTGGAATGGCAGAATATACACTATTCAGCCGATGATTCTTATGACATAGCATTAACAACAGATAATAATGGCTCATATGTATACAATGGTGTAAGATATAATATTATAAATGGCTGGGCATATAGAGCATAATTATAATATATTGTATTTTATATAATAAATAAGGTTGACAGTTGATTGTTAACCTTATTTTTATGAGATTTAATTAATCAATGTGTGTTATGAAAGTGTGTATACAAGTCGATATATTTAATGAAAGTTATTCAAGTTAGGTGAAAAACAGAAGAAAACGAGGTATAAGTATGAGAATTAAGAAACTATTAGCAGTGGTATTGGGTACTGTACTTGCCATAAGCTCATTTAGTTATACATCCTGGGCAGCTGGAGATGATAATAATAGTTCATCAGTGGAAAAATTCCAATTTGTTCCAGGGTATGTAGCAAGTGAACTTGATGGCAATACTCCTGTATATGAAGACTATGGTATGGCAAGAATGTTAAGCGAATTGCCTGCTAGCTATCCGTCAAGTGTTGAAGATATTAAAAGCAAATATCCTGACAATCGTAATCAGAATCCATATGGAACTTGTTGGGCATTCTCAAGTCTGGGACTTGCAGAATTCGATCTGATTAATGATGGAGCAGCTGATAAGAATATAGATTTAAGCGAATTGGCATTGGCATATTATACATACAATTCTGTAACTGACCCACTTGGTGGAACAGTGGGGGATACAGCTAAATATTATAATGAAAATTCAGATTATTCATATCTTAATAGAGGCGGCAATTATCAGTATTCATCAAGAAGACTGGCTCAATGGATAGGAGCAACAGAGAATACAGTTCCTTACAGCAAAGCGAACGACACAATTAAACAAGGACTAAGTGGTGAGTTCGCATATAGTTATAAAGATGCCCACCTTCACAATGTATATCAGATTAATATTAAAGAGAATACATCAGGTGTTAAAGAAGCAATTATGGAGCATGGTGCTGTAGGTGTTATGTATTATCATTCAGATTATAATATGTCATGGAGTAGAAAGAGTGACTGTTATACTTATTATGACACAGCTCGGGCAGGTGGTGGTCATGCTGTTATGATAGTTGGATGGAATGACAATTTTTCCAAAGATAATTTCGAGGGACTTAAACCTTCGAATGATGGAGCATGGCTTATAAGGAATAGCTGGGGTTCTTACTGTGATTATTTCTGGATGTCATATGATACGTTTTCTTTAGAGAATACAGCATGGGTATTTGATTTTGTTGCAAATGATGGCTTTGACAATAATTATCAGCTGGATGGAGGTATTGAGACTTATAGATCATCTAATGTATTATCTGGAGCTAATGTATTTACAACACAGAAAAAATCTGGAATTGATTATGAAGTATTAAAGGCTGTATCTGTATCAATGTCACAGGCAGCAGATGTAAAATATACTGTTGATATTTATACTAATCTGACTAATCTTAATAATCCACTTAGTGGAACTAAACAGGTTACAGCAACGACTACTGGTTATACACAATATGCTGGTATATATACAATAGAGTTGAGTAATCCAATTAAGCTTGCTCCGGGAACAACATATTCAGTTGTTGTAACGACAGATAAGGCAGCACTTGATAGAGAAGATGCTACAAGTATGGCTACAGGAGAAAAACTCGAAACTATAATATGGGACAGGAGAGTTAGTCAGTTTGATGGAAAGAGTTTTTATAAAGAAGGAAATGTATATAAATACTCTCCTAATAATTTTTGTATAAAAGCATTTACATCTAATGCTAAAGAAGCTGATACTAATGTGCCTATTGAAAGTATACATGTTAATAAGGATACTATGTCATTAACAGAAGGGGAAAGTGCGACATTAACAGCAACAATTAGTCCTTCTAATACAACATTAGATAAGACAGTAAAGTGGAGTAGTAGTAATACAGCTGTGGCATCAGTAGATAGTGCAGGAAAAGTGACAGCAAAAAAAGCAGGAACAGCAGTAATCACAGCTACCAGCAGCAATGGAAAGAGTGCGAGCTGCACAGTAACAGTAAAGCAGAAGGATACATACACTGGTTTAAGAGATGTTAATGGAACGCTTACATATTTTACTAATGGACAGGCAGATAAGACATATACAGGCTTTGTAAGCTATGCAGGGAATAATTATTATGTAATAAACGGAGTAGTGGATACTTCATATACCAATGTTACATATGATGGAAAAGACTGGTTATATGTAGAAAATGGAAAAGTAAGATATGACTATACAGGTATAAGACCTAATGAAAATGGCTGGTGGCGAATAGAAGGTGGAAAAGTTAACTTTGATTACACAGGAATAGCCAATAATGAAAATGGCTGGTGGCGAATAGAAGGCGGTAAAGTGAATTTTGACTTTACAGGAGTAGCCAGTAATGAGAACGGAGAATTCTATATTGAGAATGGAAAAGTGGATTTTTCAAAGAATGGTTTATATGTATATAATGGTATAAGATATAACATTGTAAATGGATGGGCATACAGGATTTAATGTTTATTTGCTTTACGTTATAAAAAGTTGTATAATCAGCAAGAATAACATTTGATAATATATGAGGAGAATTACAATGAATAAGCAGGAAGCAATTAATGCGTTAAAAGAACACAATCAGGAGCATGTAATTAAAAGACTTGAGGCTCTTGATGAAGTTTCAGCTAAGAAGCTTATTGCACAGGTTGCAAGCATAGACTGGAGTGTTGTTGAAAGCATTAATCACAAAGCAGAGGACAATTCATCTGATAGAAAAGTAGAGCCTTTGGAAGCTGTTGAGATAAAGGATATTAAAGCTAATAAGGATAAATATACTGCTAAAGGTATAGAGGCTATCAAGGCTGGCAAGGTTGCCGCAGTATTACTTGCAGGTGGACAGGGTACAAGACTTGGACTTGATAAGCCAAAGGGAACACTTAATGTAGGTATCAATAAGGATTTATTCCTTTTCGAGCAGTTGATTAATAACTTATTAGATGTAGTTAACCAGTCAGGTGCATATGTGCCACTTTATATTATGACAAGTGATAAGAAAAAGATTATGTTAAGTTCTTTATTCAGAGTATGGCACCATCTGTTGATTATAATGGTAAGCTTTATATGGAAAGTACTGACAGTCTTGCAATGTCACCTAATGGCAATGGTGGCTGGTTTACATCACTTATTGATGCAGGGCTTGATAAGGATATGGAAAGCAAGGGCATTGAATTGGTAAATGTATTTGCTGTAGATAATATTTTACAGAGAATTGCAGATCTATCATTTGTAGGTGCAACAATACTTTCAGGAGCAGATTGTGGCTCTAAAGTTGTTAGAAAATGTGCACCAGACGAGAAGGTTGGTGTAATGTGTAAGGTGAACGGACATCCTTCAATTATTGAGTATTATGAGATGTCAGAAGAACTTGCCAATATGAGAAGAGAAGATGGCGAGCTTACATATGGATTTGGAGTTATTCTTAATTATTTATTCAGTTTTAACAAGCTTGTTGAGATAGCTAACAGAAAGCTTCCATTACATATAGTAGAAAAGAAGATACCTTATATAGATGAGAATGATAACCTTGTTAAGCCAGAAACACCTAATGGCTATAAGTTTGAAAAGCTTGTTCTTGATATGGTTGAGATGATGGACAATTGTGTTCCATATGAAGTTGAACGTAATTACGAATTTGCACCTATTAAGAATAAGACAGGTAAGGATTCACTTGAAAGTGCAAGGGAATTACTTAAGGTTAATGGAATAGAATTTTAAAAGGTTTCTATCTGTACATATAATAAATGAGGCTTCCGTATAATAGGGAGGCCTCATTTATTAATATTAACCTACACCCAGCTGACATTATTCTAATATAAGGGGGATATGTATGATATGCAGTAATTGTGGAGCAGATATAGGAGATAACGAGACTGCATGCCCATATTGTGGTGCTATGCAGTATGAGAATTCTGAACAGAAGTACATGAAAGACCTGTACAATCTGAATGAAGGAATGGAGAAGCTGGATAAGAATACCAGAAAATACATCATAAAAAGTACAATGAAAAGTGTAGGTATAGTATGTGCGGCAATAGCGGCAGCAGTTCTTGCCGGAAGCATGTTTGGATATGGTTCATATAAGAGTATGTATAATTCTTCACATAACAGGAAAGAGATACACAAGTCATTAGATTGGTACAATAATAATATAGGTGAACTTAATTCATTATATGAAAAGCGGGACTATGCAGGCATTTCAGAACTGACAGATAGTTATAAGGGCAGTTCAAGTGTTTTGGAAAAGTGGAGTCATTACAATTTTTTTAATATTTATGATTATTATTATAAAAGGGTG
>OGCP01000883.1_pt1 | contig 9730 bp, 9 predicted proteins | sample 1570191 | NCBI WGS metagenome assembly OGCP01 (sample SAMEA2582180, study PRJEB24529) | metagenome | biome: Human gut stool | place: China | collected 2011
AACAACGCCGACGACGCTGTGATTGAAGCCAGCCACTGGCAAATCATGATGGAAGCCCCCCACGTTCAGGCTTGTGCGCAACACATTACGCGCTGGCTTTGCGCAACCTCAATGCAACCGGAGAACACGTTATGATGCCGTCCGCCTCCCCAAAACAACGCGTACTGATTGTGGGCGCCAAATTTGGCGAAATGTACCTGAATGCCTTTATGCAGCCCCCGGAGGGGCTGGAACTGGTCGGCCTGCTGGCGCAGGGAAGCGCCCGTTCAAGAGAGCTGGCTCATGCGTTTGGCATTCCGCTGTATACCTCGCCGGAACAGATAACCAAGATGCCGGATATCGCCTGTATTGTCGTGCGTTCGACCGTCGCCGGAGGAACCGGTACGCAGCTTGCCAGACACTTTCTGACGCGCGGCGTACACGTCATTCAGGAGCATCCCCTCCACCCGGATGACATCAGTTCCTTACAAACGCTGGCGCAGGAACAGGGCTGCTGCTATTGGGTAAACACGTTTTATCCGCATACGCGCGCGGGACGCACATGGCTTCGCGATGCTCAGCAGCTGCGTCGCTGCCTGGCTAAGACGCCGCCGGTAGTCCACGCCACCACCAGCCGACAGTTGCTCTACTCCACTCTGGATTTGTTGTTGCTGGCTCTGGGCGTTGATGCCGCCGCCGTGGAGTGCGACGTGGTTGGCAGCTTTAGCGATTTTCACTGTCTGAGACTCTTCTGGCCGGAGGGAGAAGCCTGCCTGCTGCTTCAGCGCTATCTCGATCCTGACGATCCAGATATGCATAGCCTTATCATGCACCGCCTGCTGCTGGGCTGGCCGGAAGGTCATCTTTCGCTGGAGGCGAGCTACGGCCCCGTCATCTGGTCATCCAGCCTGTTTGTCGCAGACCATCAGGAGAACGCCCACAGCCTCTACCGCAGACCGGAGATCCTGCGCGATCTGCCGGGTCTGACGCGCAGCGCGGCGCCCCTGAGCTGGCGCGACTGCTGCGAAACCGTCGGGCCGGAGGGCGTCAGCTGGTTGCTACACCAGTTGCGCAGCCATCTGGCGGGCGAACATCCACCAGCGGCCTGCCAAAGCGTACATCAGATCGCGTTATCACGTTTATGGCAGCAGATTTTACGTAAGACCGGCAATGCGGAGATCAGACGCCTGACACCGCCTCACCACGACCGGTTAGCCGGTTTCTACAACGATGATGATAAGGAGGCGCTGTGACGCAATCTGCAATGTGCATCCCGCTGTGGCCCGCCCGGAACGGCAATACTGCGCATCTGGTCATGTGCCCTTTCGCTGGCGGCAGCAGTAGCGCGTTTCGCCACTGGCAAGCTGAGCAACTGGCTGATTGCGCGCTTTCTCTGGTGACCTGGCCGGGGCGCGATCGCCTTCGCCATCTGGAACCGCTCAGAAGCATTACACAACTGGCGGCACTGCTGGCATCCGTATCGCCTGACACGCCGCTTTTACTCGCCGGGCACAGCATGGGGGCGCAGGTGGCGTTTGAAACCTGCCGACTTCTGGAGCAACGGGGGCTTGCGCCACAAGGACTGATTATTTCCGGGTGCCATGCCCCGCATCTGCATTCTGAACGCCAGCTCAGCCATCGCGATGATGCCGACTTTATCGCTGAGCTGATAGACATTGGCGGATGTTCTCCTGAACTGCGGGAAAACCAGGAATTAATGTCGCTGTTTCTTCCTCTTCTGCGCGCTGATTTTTACGCCACCGAGAGCTATCACTACGACTCGCCCGACGTCTGTCCGCCGCTGCGCACGCCTGCGCTGTTATTGTGCGGCAGCCACGATCGCGAAGCCTCCTGGCAGCAGGTCGATGCCTGGCGTCAGTGGCTGAGCCACGTTACAGGCCCGGTGGTGATTGACGGCGATCATTTCTATCCCATTCAACAAGCCCGGTCCTTTTTTACGCAGATTGTCCGCCATTTTCCCCACGCATTTTCTGCAATGACCGCGTTGCAAAAACAGCCCAGTACTTCAGAAAGGTGACGCATGAATTCTTCCTTTAAATCTCTGATTGAACAGTATCCCTTACCCATTGCCGAACAGTTGCGCCACTGGGCGGCCCGTTATGCCTCGCGAATTGCCGTCGTTGATGCAAAGGGGTCGTTAACCTACAGCGCGCTTGATGCACAAGTTGACGAACTTGCCGCAGGTCTGTCATCACTGGGTTTGCGTTCGGGGGAGCATGTAATTGTGCAGCTTCCCAACGACAACGCGTTTGTTACCCTGCTGTTCGCCTTGTTAAGACTGGGCGTTATCCCCGTGCTGGCGATGCCCTCGCAACGGGCGCTGGATATCGACGCGCTGATTGAGCTGGCGCAACCCGTCGCTTACGTTATTCACGGGGAAAACCACGCAGAGCTGGCCCGACAGATGGCGCACAAACACGCCTGCTTGCGTCATGTTCTGGTCGCTGGAGAGACCGTGAGCGACGATTTTACGCCGTTCTTCTCCCTTCACGGTGAGCGACAGGCATGGCCGCAGCCTGATGTTTCCGCCACCGCGTTGTTGTTGCTCTCAGGCGGCACAACCGGCACGCCCAAACTCATCCCGCGCCGACATGCCGACTATAGCTATAACTTCAGCGCTTCTGCTGAACTGTGCGGCATCAGCCAACAGAGCGTGTATCTCGCCGTCCTCCCGGTGGCGCATAACTTTCCGCTGGCCTGCCCCGGTATTCTGGGAACGCTTGCCTGCGGCGGAAAAGTGGTGCTGACCGACAGCGCCAGCTGTGATGAGGTGATGCCTTTAATCGCGCAGGAAAGAGTGACTCACGTCGCCCTGGTTCCGGCGCTGGCGCAATTATGGGTGCAGGCCAGGGAGTGGGAAGACAGCGACCTTTCGTCGCTGCGCGTCATTCAGGCAGGCGGCGCCCGGCTCGACCCGACGCTTGCTGAGCAGGTTATCGCCACCTTTGACTGTACCCTGCAACAGGTTTTCGGTATGGCGGAAGGCCTGCTCTGTTTTACCCGGCTGGACGATCCGCATGCCACCATTCTCCACAGCCAGGGGCGCCCGTTGTCCCCTCTGGATGAAATCCGCATCGTTGATCAAGACGAGAACGACGTCGCGCCGGGCGAAACCGGGCAATTGTTAACGCGCGGCCCTTATACCATTTCGGGCTATTACCGCGCCCCTGCCCACAACGCGCAGGCCTTTACCGCGCAAGGGTTTTACCGCACAGGCGACAATGTCAGGCTGGATGAGGTGGGGAACCTGCACGTTGAGGGACGCATAAAAGAGCAGATCAACCGCGCCGGAGAAAAAATAGCCGCGGCTGAAGTGGAATCGGCACTGCTGCGTTTAGCGGAAGTGCAAGATTGCGCGGTGGTCGCCGCGCCGGACACGCTGCTTGGCGAGCGGATTTGCGCGTTTATCATCGCGCAGCAGGTGCCAACTGACTATCAGCAGTTGCGTCAACAACTGACCCGTATGGGGCTCAGCGCGTGGAAAATTCCTGACCAAATCGAGTTTCTGGACCACTGGCCGCTCACCGCCGTCGGCAAGATAGACAAAAAACGCCTGACGGCTCTCGCCGTCGACCGTTATCGCCATTCTGCCCAATAAGCGCAAACCGACCCGAAACAGGTTGAAATAAACCCGTTTCGGGTAGCACCACTATTAGAAATAGTTATCATTTTCAATTCACCATTGTCGGTATTTTTGGCGTTTCGCCGTCTTACAGGGACTCACAACAATGAAAATGACACGGCTTTATCCTCTGGCCTTGGGGGGATTATTGCTCCCCGCCATTGCTAATGCCCAGACTTCACAGCAAGACGAAAGCACGCTGGTGGTTACCGCCAGTAAACAATCTTCCCGCTCGGCATCAGCCAACAACGTCTCGTCTACTGTTGTCAGCGCGCCGGAATTAAGCGACGCCGGCGTCACCGCCAGCGACAAACTCCCCAGAGTCTTGCCCGGGCTCAATATTGAAAATAGCGGCAACATGCTTTTTTCGACGATCTCGCTACGCGGCGTCTCTTCAGCGCAGGACTTCTATAACCCCGCCGTCACCCTGTATGTCGATGGCGTCCCTCAGCTTTCCACCAACACCATCCAGGCGCTTACCGATGTGCAAAGCCTGGAGTTGCTGCGAGGCCCACAGGGAACGTTATATGGCAAAAGCGCTCAGGGCGGGATCATCAACATCGTCACCCAGCAGCCGGACAGCACGCCGCGCGGCTATATTGAAGGCGGCGTCAGTAGCCGCGACAGTTATCGAAGTAAGTTCAACCTGAGCGGCCCCATTCAGGATGGCCTGCTGTACGGCAGCGTCACCCTGTTACGCCAGGTTGATGACGGCGACATGATTAACCCCGCGACGGGAAGCGATGACTTAGGCGGCACCCGCGCCAGCATAGGGAATGTGAAACTGCGTCTGGCGCCGGACGATCAGCCCTGGGAAATGGGCTTTGCCGCCTCACGCGAATGTACCCGCGCCACCCAGGACGCCTATGTGGGATGGAATGATATTAAGGGCCGTAAGCTGTCGATCAGCGATGGTTCACCAGACCCGTACATGCGGCGCTGCACTGACAGCCAGACCCTGAGTGGGAAATACACCACCGATGACTGGGTTTTCAACCTGATCAGCGCCTGGCAGCAGCAGCATTATTCGCGCACCTTCCCTTCCGGTTCGTTAATCGTCAATATGCCTCAGCGCTGGAATCAGGATGTGCAGGAGCTGCGCGCCGCAACCCTGGGCGATGCGCGTACCGTTGATATGGTGTTTGGGCTGTACCGGCAGAACACCCGCGAGAAGTTAAATTCAGCCTACGACATGCCGACAATGCCTTATTTAAGCAGTACCGGCTATACCACCGCTGAAACGCTGGCCGCATACAGTGACCTGACCTGGCATTTAACCGATCGTTTTGATATCGGCGGCGGCGTGCGCTTCTCGCATGATAAATCCAGTACACAATATCACGGCAGCATGCTCGGCAACCCGTTTGGCGACCAGGGTAAGAGCAATGACGATCAGGTGCTCGGGCAGCTATCCGCAGGCTATATGCTGACCGATGACTGGAGAGTGTATACCCGTGTAGCCCAGGGATATAAACCTTCCGGGTACAACATCGTGCCTACTGCGGGTCTTGATGCCAAACCGTTCGTCGCCGAGAAATCCATCAACTATGAACTTGGCACCCGCTACGAAACCGCTGACGTCACGCTGCAAGCCGCGACGTTTTATACCCACACCAAAGACATGCAGCTTTACTCTGGCCCGGTCGGGATGCAGACATTAAGCAATGCGGGTAAAGCCGACGCCACCGGCGTTGAGCTTGAAGCGAAGTGGCGGTTTGCGCCAGGCTGGTCATGGGATATCAATGGCAACGTGATCCGTTCCGAATTCACCAATGACAGTGAGTTGTATCACGGTAACCGGGTGCCGTTCGTACCACGTTATGGCGCGGGAAGCAGCGTGAACGGCGTGATTGATACGCGCTATGGCGCACTGATGCCCCGACTGGCGGTTAATCTGGTCGGGCCGCATTATTTCGATGGCGACAACCAGTTGCGGCAAGGCACCTATGCCACCCTGGACAGCAGCCTGGGCTGGCAAGCGACTGAACGGATGAACATTTCCGTCTATGTCGATAACCTGTTCGACCGTCGTTACCGTACCTATGGCTACATGAACGGCAGCAGCGCCGTCGCACAGGTCAATATGGGTCGCACCGTCGGTATCAATACGCGAATTGATTTCTTCTGATTATTGTAAAAGGGATACCGAAAAGGTATCCCTTTTACACCACTAGTTAAAACCAGTAACTCAGCAGAGTCGCAAAAAATATTAATCCATAGTGATTATTTAAACAATGAAATTGCGATTAGGACAAATAGATTTAACTTTCTCGTTCCTTTCTCTCCTTATACTAAAGAAATAATCATATCAAAATAAAAATTCACAACAGTGCAACATTAAAAACACAACCAACAAACAATCCTATATACAAGGCACATCTCCAGAATATAAAAGCACAGACAAACAACCAAAAAAAACAACCCGAATTAATAAAACCTTTACAATTACACACCCTCAACTCAAAACAATTTCGAAAACTCAAAGATTTCATCGGCAAAAACAGTCATTAACACATCTATTTTTTTGAAATTCTGTAGAGTAAAACTGATATAAAGCATTTATCATATTAACATATCAATAAGTGCAAACTTAAAAATCAAAAGTTAGGGTTCAGTAAAACCAATTCGCCACAAAAAAACCACCCCATACATATAAATTATTTTATAGGTAAAATAGATTATATATTCTCATAGCTACCACAAACTATACTAGCCTGAACTATATTTATTCTTCTGCAATCAATGCATACATAACACAAATATCACTCAGGTACACTACTCAAACCACGCTGGGATTTTTCCTCAAGTTATAATCATCACCCCGAAAATCATTCGGCATTTACTCATTAAATAGTCACCCCATAGGCCTGTACATGTTCACTCAGAAATATACATCCTTTTCTCTGTCATAAACCCTCTGATTAATCATAAATAAATACTTGTGGCACCAATCTTTTTCCTTAACGGAACGAATTGTTGTGTAGAAGGAGATAATATTATGTCAAAAAAATATCAGCCATTGCTTATAACTCATTATATGTCAACATGGGTCACTATAACGGAAGCAGTTGAGATCACTACCAAAGCCATAAAACAAAAAATTACTCCTAGCGATATTTATCGTCATGCCTTGAGTGGCAACATCCTACTATCGGTCTATTTCCAGTCTCCTGTGATACTTAAGAAGATACAAACTTTTAATGGAAAAATAAAATTCAGGCAGTTTGAGGGAGACCTACTTGATAAACTATGCATGCTTGACAGGGACGGTTTTATTTATGGTCAAAATTTAAGACTCTGTACAGAAGCCAGATATGTTTGTCCTGTGCAACAAATTATAGATACCCCCCTGATAGGCTATGAATATGTTTTGATTCAGCGCATACTGGCACGTGAACTTAAATTCCCCTCCCCAATTGTGGGGGCAAGAAAAACTAACCATGGTATTATAGTAAGATTTTCAGAGGAGCTTTTTCAAATTTTCGAAACGATGAGTTGGAAAGAACGCGTAGAAAAACAAATTTCCAGACTACCTAAAAACACAGCATTAGATGTCATAAAAAAACTAACAGAAGTGACGACCATAAAATATAATCACAATGGGTGCTTTCCTCTTTATACATTACCGCCTGATGCCTGTTTTGTTATTCGCCACACCGAAGTCGAAAGACTAATTAATTTATACAAAAAAAGGGAGAGTCATCCCATTTCACCTTCCCGTATGACAACACCGTTATCACGCCTGTTTTGGCTGGCCTGCAAGCACAATGATACTATCAGCCCACTGCTGAATCATCCCTATAAGCTCCTTTCTATTTTTGAACAATGGGCATCAGACGATGGCATCGGGGAAAAACTGGACGCTGAAACACTGAAAAATGCGCTGAAGCGTGGTTCGCCATCTTCGACATCCTTATCCGGCTAATACCATCCCCATTTGTAATGGCCGACAACCCTAAATAAGGGTTTTGCATCCCTTATTTAGGGCTCACCAGCTTTCTCTCAGGCTTCCACTGTGTTTTTTTATTCTCCGGCCACCGTTTATTTCAGTCACAGGAGGATATATGACATCTTATCAGTTACTACGCCTCAGACAGGTTGAGCAAAAAACAGGGCTGAAGCGTTCACAGATATACCTTTATATGAAAGAGGGTGCATTTCCCCGTTCAATAAAAATAGGCCCTGCTAGTGTTGCCTGGCTCGAGTCTGAGATTGACGAGTGGATCAACAAAAAGTTATCTGACCGATAAAGACGCAATGAGGAGAAGATGATGAACATTAATATCCCGGCACTCATAAACTTCGATCCTGCAGGTATAAAAAAAAGCACCTGCATGTATATTTCAGAGCTGCCCGGTATTGTGCTATATGACACTATACCATTCACTGAATATTCAGCTGAATTACTGAGCACTTATTCAGTTAAGGAGTCAATTTCATGCTTCCATCCCTGAATCATATTATATTAACCGTTGCTCTTCAGGCGCTACGGGAAGGAAATATTCATCACTGCGAAACTATGGGATTCACTTACGATGAAATGAATTTGCTCGGTTGCTTATCAATAAACGATCTTATCACCCTCAGTCAGGCACCTTTACCGCTTGTCGATATTACTATCCGCCATGATGTCCTGCAAAAATTACTGGCATCATCCCACGAGGAAAACAGGCGTCAGGAACAACTGAACAGAGCTGTCAGGCTGGGGGGCTCAATCGCACTGATGAACCGTTATTTCGGGGTTGGCTCCAGAGAAACCTGTGCACGCCGCCGGTTACTCGGTGTCTCCGTTCCAAACGGGAGAACACCCATTCCGGATGAAGAAACCGATGCTGCAATCTGGCATCAGTGGCAAAAATATCGGGTCGAAAACATTGATTCCCCGGAGGCGCTGGACGCCATGATGCAGGTTACAGAAAACCTTTCATCGTGTACTGCCCCCTCGCTGACCGTTGTCTGGAACTGCATCACGCATTGCGAAAGAAAGAACACGGTAAGGAGAATACAACGTGCCAGATGAAATCGATCGCGATCAGGCGTTTAATGAACGGTGCCTAGAAGCACTGATTGAACAAAGCCGGTTAAGACCCACACCGACACCTTCCCTGCAGCACTGTCGATTTTGCGGCAAGGCTATTCCGGAAAAACGCCGTCAGACGCTGCCGGGTGTAACAACCTGTACTGACTGTCAGTCGATACTGGAGAAACGCAGACGTTAAATCTGTATGTGCGGAGGAGAATAGCTCCGCACATTTTAATATGCACCAGCCGGCTTGTTTTCAGGTTCCCGTGCCTCCATGTCATGGATGAATAACCTGCTCACATCTCCTGCTGTGGCAATCCTTTTTTACAGTCAGTACACCAGAGGTCAGACATGAACAAACCGGCAAACAAGATGGAATTCGTCAGAAAACTGCGGTAAATAAATGACGGCAGCCTGCTGGAAAAGGTTGTCGGGCATATGGAAGAAAAGCTCACAGGGAATGAGCTTGAAATGCTTTATGCCGCAGCAGATTATCGCCGCGCAGAGATTGTAATGAACCAGTACTTTGATAAGGTTCCCGGTAATGTCTGGAAATATGTCAGATAACTCTGTGTTTTTTATGCAACAGGTACAGACGGACACCACTGCGGCATGAAAACGAATTTCACCACCCGGCCCGGTAAGTATCGGCCTAAGTGGCCGGGAAACGTTTAACCAGATTAAAGACCGTCCCTTACAACAAAAGGGACTACTGTATTCCTGTCTTTCACGCCTTACACATTATTGTCGTTACCAAATTCAGCCACAGAGACAGCATACAACCCCATCTGACATATAAAGAAAGTCTTCCTCCGGATGTTTAATTTAACCTGATAATAATCAACAAATATTATTATCAGCCCGCCCGTCATCATTCATGCACACACACACCGTGCCAGTAATACGTTAATTTCACATACTTTTTTATCATTCCTTCCGGTATTTATTTTCCCGTTAAAATTTCATTACCCCTCCTGCATCCTGACCATGCTCTTTAACAATATGGAGCGGGCTGTCACACAACCATAATTCAGGGTGCCGCTGAATGTTCTCGCTGACCCGTTAAAACCGGAATGCAGGATCGG
>OGCP01000887.1_pt1 | contig 9681 bp, 7 predicted proteins | sample 1570191 | NCBI WGS metagenome assembly OGCP01 (sample SAMEA2582180, study PRJEB24529) | metagenome | biome: Human gut stool | place: China | collected 2011
GTCTGCCGGGGCGGATGAGCCAGCCGGTCGGCCGGGTGATGATGAACGCAGGAATTGACCTCCTGCCGGAATGGGCGCAGGAGATGCTGGGATTGTCGCTCACGCCGCTGCAGCGGCGCACGACGCGCCTGATGGTGCATGGCGTGGCCCGCGTACTGCGCGCCTCGGTACGCAACGGCGCCTGGCATTGCGCCATGCGCCGGATGACGGAGGCGTGATTCAGTTCGCTTGGCCCAGGTGACCGGCAATCAGCGCCTGCAGACTGCCATCCGCCCGCCACTCGCTAAGCGCGTCGTTTACCGCGTGAAAACGGTCCACGTCCGCCCGGGCGACGCAGATGGCCTGCTGGATCTCGGTAAAATTATCCGCCAGTACCCGCACCCCGGCGTGCTGACAGGCTGTCGCCTCCAGCGGCTGGCGGATGCCGGCGACCATATCCCCTTCACCGGCGAGGAAGGCGTCGATTGCCTCCTGCGAAGAGGGAAGGCGATGCAGGCTGGCGTGCTGCAGATGGCGGGTTAGCCATAGATCGTATGCGGCGTTTTGTCCGACGTTAATGGTGGTTGCCGGGCGATCCATGTCGGCCACGCTCTGGCAGGGCGAATCAACGCTGACCAGCGCGGTACCCTGGATGGTGATATAGGGCGAGGTAAAGCGCAGGGTGGCTTCCCGCGCCGGATCGATGGCCAGAAAGGCAATATCCCAGTGCTCGCCACCGGCGTCAGCCACCACTTTACCCGCGGCAGGATAGGGAACGAATTCGGCGCTGACGCCCCAGCGCGTCGCCAGCCGATGGCTGAGCTCGACGGTGATGCCCGCGGGCTTTCCTGTCTCCCCGAGATGGGCCAGGACCGCATTGCCCAGATTAATGGCGAAACGCAGCCGGGATGGTTTGTTATGTGACATCGCTGACTCCTGTGGTGGCTAAGCTAAAGTGGCCCGACCTGTGGCCACCCTTCAAAAGATAGTTCATAGGCGCAAGGTTGCAGCGTTCCAACGGCACATACAGTAAATAGTCATTACGACCGCCGCGATATCGTTAAACGGCAAGGCAATGGCTTTTATATTGTTAAGCATAAACTCAGTTTGTCAGTTTATTCTTCCCGCTCACAAAGGGAGAGAAATAATGACACAACATAATTTTGAAAATGATAATAAATATCATGAGCGTTCGGTGCAGGCGCGAAAGAGTACCCTTGTTAGCGTGGTGGTTAATATTTTCCTTTCTGCCTTACAGGTAGTCGTGGGAATATTTTCCGGCTCTCAGGGATTAATTGCCGACGGAATGCACTCTTTTTCCGATCTGGTCGCCGATGGCGTGGTATTGATGGCGAATAAAAAGAGCCGTCGACCGTCTGACCACGATCACCACTATGGCCACTGGCGCTATGAGAACGGCGCCTCCCTAATCATCGGCGCGATGCTGCTGCTCGTCGGGGGTGGCATGCTATGGTCCGCGGCGGGCCATCTCGCGCAACCGCAAACTATTCCGCCGGTGCACAGCGCGGCGCTGTGGATGGCGCTGGTGGCGCTGGCCGTCAAGGAGGGGCTGTTTCGCTATATGCTGGCGGCCGCCAGGCGCCTGAATTCGTCGCTGCTTATCGCCAATGCCTGGCATGCCCGCTCTGACGCCGCATCCTCCCTGGTGGTGGCCCTGGGGATTATCGGTAATCTGGCCGGGTTCGCCTGGTTCGACCCGCTCGCCGCGCTGGCGGTGGGGCTGCTGATTGCGCGCATGGGCTATCGTTTCGCCGTCAGCGCGCTGCATGATTTAATGGACCGTGCGGTTGATGAAGAGATGCAGCAGGCGATCGCCGATACGCTGCGAACCACGCCGGGCGTGGCGGGCCTCCACGATCTGAAAACCCGTAAGGCGGGGGATCTGGTGCTGGTGGATGTCCATCTCGAGGTGGCTGGCGAGATGTCGGTAGCCGAAGGGCATCAGATTGCCCGTCACGCGCGGGAGCGAGTGCTGGCGCAGCATCCGGTGCTTAATGTGATGGTGCATCTCGATCCCTGCGAAGCGCAGGGGTTGAAGAAAGCGGTCTGATACACCCGGTAGCCTAAGCGGAAAAATGAATTGGCTCAGCGGTTATTTTTTCTTCTGAGCCATTATTGCTGGCGCATTGATTGCCTGAAATATAAAAAAGGCCCATACTAAAAACGCCATTACCATCGCTAAATAATGGCGCAGATCTGCCCATCGCAGTTAACGATAAAATAAACCAATCGGCTCATAGATAATCTCTATTCTGTATTCAGAGATAATGACCAGAGCGGTAATTCAGGAAGTCAGACAATGATCATTCGGCCAGAACAACACTGGTTTCTTCGCCTATTTGACTGGCACGGCTCCGTGCTGTCGAAAATCATCTTTCGCCTGCTGCTAAATGTGCTGATGTCGATCATCGCCATTATCAGCTATCAATGGTACGAACAGTTGGGGATCCACTTAACCGTGGCGCCGTTCAGCCTGCTGGGGATTGCGATTGCGATTTTCCTCGGCTTTCGCAACAGCGCCAGCTACAGCCGCTTCGTCGAGGCGCGCAATCTGTGGGGGACGGTGCTTATCGCCGAACGCACGCTGGTGCGTCAGCTGCGTAATATCCTGCCGGCGGAACACGATGCCCATCGCCGCATCGTCAGCTATCTGGTGGCCTTTAGCTGGAGCCTGAAGCACCAGCTGCGCAAAACCGATCCGACGGCTGACCTGCGGCGGTTGCTGCTGGAGGAGAGGGTGACGGAGATCCTCGCCAGCTCAATGCCCACCAACCGGATCCTGCTGCTGGTCGGCAACGAAATTGGCCAGCTGCGGGAGGCGGGCAAGCTCAGCGACATCACTTACGGGCTGATGGACAACAAACTCGACGAGCTGGCGCACGTGCTGGGCGGTTGTGAAAGGCTGGCCACCACCCCGGTGCCTTTCGCCTATACCCTGATCCTGCAGCGTACCGTCTACCTGTTCTGTACGCTGCTGCCGTTCGCCCTGGTCGGCGATCTGCACTACATGACGCCGTTTGTCTCGGTCTTTATCTCTTACACCTTTTTATCGTGGGATTCGCTGGCGGAAGAGCTGGAAGATCCGTTCGGCACCGCAGCCAATGACCTGCCGCTGAACGCGATGTGCAATACCATCGAGCGCAATCTGCTCGACATGACCGGTCAGCATCCGCTGCCGGAGACGCTGCGTCCGGACCGTTACTTCAATCTGACCTGAGCCTGGCCCACCGGGCGGTTTCGCTGCCCGGTCATCACTTTCCGTAGCAATTTATCCGTCACAGCACCGCGGTGAAAACCGCAAAATTTGCAAATAAGTTAAATTTAACACCTGATAGATAACATCAATTATACAGAATTGTGGTGTATGTTATTATTTAGTTAACAAACGCAGTACCTACGCTTTCCCATCGTACTATCCTTGAGAAACAGCATTCTTTTCAGGTGACGCCATGCGATTCACGCTTCGTCGCCGGGGTTGTCGTACGCCTTTTTCGGCTAGCGACAGCCAGAACAGAGCAGCAGGAGTAAAGAGATGACCAATAAAAGACGCGCGGTTCCCGGTGTTCACCCCTATGACGGTCCGGCAGGCGGGTGGGGCGCGTTGAAGGCCACGGCCATCGCCGTGCGCACCCAGATGGATGCCTTTGAGGCGCCCGCCACGCTGCTGCGTACCAACCAGCCGGACGGTTTTGACTGCCCGGGCTGCGCCTGGCCGGATAAAGAACATAAATCGACCTTCCAGTTTTGCGAAAACGGCGCCAAAGCCGTGACCTGGGAGGCGACCACCAAACGGGTGACGCCCGCATTCCTCGCGGCAAATACCGTATCTTCCCTGCTGGCAAAAAGCGATTTTGAACTGGAGGGCTACGGCCGCTTAACCCATCCTTTGGTTTACGACCGGGACAGCGATACCCTGCGTCCGGTGGCGTGGGAGCAAGCCTTCGCCCGTATCGGCGAGATCCTCCGCGGCCTGCAGCCGGATGAGGTTGAATTCTACACCTCTGGCCGAGCCTCCAACGAAGCGGCGTGGCTGTTCCAGCTGTTTGCCCGCGAGTATGGCACTAACAACTTCCCCGATTGCTCCAACATGTGTCATGAATCCACCAGCGTGGGCCTGCCACAGTCGATCGGCATTGGTAAAGGCACCGTCTCCCTCGACGATTTTGACCAGACCGAGCTGGTGATCTCCATCGGCCATAATCCGGGCACCAACCACCCGCGGATGATGGGCACCCTGCATGAGCTATCCCGCCGCGGCGTGCCGATTATCGTTTTCAATCCGCTGCGTGAACGGGCGCTGGAGCGTTTTGCCGATCCGCAGAACGTGATGGAGATGGCGACCCGGCGCTCGACGCCGATCGCCTCGACCTACTACCAGGTACGGGCCGGGGGCGACGCGGCGGCGCTGAAAGGGATCGCCAAAGCGCTGCTGCAGCTGGAGGAGGAACAGGGCAATGTGCTCGACCACGCGTTTATCGCCCAACATACCCAGGGATTCACCGCCTTCGCCGATGACCTCCACGCCACCCGCTGGCAGGATATCGAGCAGGAGTCTGGCCTGACGCGCGAATCCCTGACCCAGGTTGCGGCGGCTTACGCCAAATCCAGGGCCACCCTCGTCACCTACGGTATGGGCATCACCCAGCATAACAAAGGCACCTCCAACGTGCGTCTGATTGCCGACCTGCTGCTGATGCGCGGCAATATCGGCAAGCCGGGGGCCGGGATCTGTCCTTTGCGCGGTCACTCGAACGTCCAGGGTTGCCTCGACAGCCTGCAGCGGGTGATGGGGATTACGCCGCCGCGGCATCATGGCCACGATGCGGTAAAAGCCCTGGAGGCCATGATCGCCGGCGAAGCCAAAGCGCTGATCTGCCTTGGGGGCAACTTCGCCGTAGCGATGCCGGACCACGAACGCGCCTTCCCGGCGATGCGCGGCCTTGAGCTCAGCGTTCACGTCGGCACCAAGCTCAACCGCTCACATCTCCTGACGGCGAAAGAGACCTTTATTCTGCCGTGTCTGGGCCGCACCGAGCTTGACCTGCAGGCCAGCGGCCGGCAGTCGATCACCGTCGAGGATTCGATGTCGATGGTGCATGCTTCGTCGGGCAAGCTTAAGCCCGCCTCGCCGATGCTGCGCTCGGAGCCGGCGATTGTCGCCGGTCTGGCGAAGGCCACCTTGCCGGCCAGCAAAGTGGACTGGCAGTACCTCGTGGAAGACTACGATCGCATTCGCGATCTGATCGAACAGACCATTCCTGGGTTCGAGGATTATAACCAGCGCATTCGCCATCCTGGAGGCTTCCGCATGCCGCTGCCGCCGACCGAGCGCATCTGGCCTACCGCCACCGGTAAAGCCATGTTCTCGGTATTTAAAGGGGTGCATGAGAACGTGGTGGTGGAGGGTGAGGACGTGATGCGCCTGGTGACGCTGCGCAGTCATGACCAGTACAACACCACCATCTACGCGATGGATGACCGCTACCGTGGCGTCTTTGGCCGCCGCGACGTGCTGTTTATGAACGAGCAGGATATGGCCGCCCAGGGTCTGGAGCATGGCGATCGGGTGGATATCCATACCGCGCTGCCGGGAAGCGCGCTGACGCTGGAAGATATCACGGTGGTGGCCTACGGCATTGCGCCGGGCACCGTCGGCGCCTATTATCCGGAAGCCAACGTGCTGGTGCCGCTGAACTATCTCGATGAAGAGAGCGGCACCCCTTCGTATAAGTCGGTTCCCGTTCGTCTGACGCTGCGCTCGAAAGAGATCCGTCCGCTGGCCGGCGGGCGCTAAAAAGGTATAGCGCAGAGCGGCGTTGCGCCGTCCTGCGCCCCGCAGCACCTCGTGGTGTCCTCGCTTGAATTTATCGCTAGCGAAACTAACATTCTGGTAACCTGTGCGCGGCCCCGGGGGTGAACGGCGGGGTTCAAACGGGAAAGAGAATGGATATTAAGCAACTCAAGTATTTGATCGCGCTCGATCAGACGCGCCATTTTGGCCAGGCGGCGGCGGCCTGTCATATTACCCAGCCGACGCTCTCCATGCGCATTCGTAACCTGGAAGAGGAGCTGAACCTGACGCTGATCCAGCGCGGCCAACGCTTTGAAGGTTTTACCCCAGAGGGAGAGCGGATCCTGGCCTGGGCGCGGGCGGTGCTGGCCGCTCATGACGGCCTGGCGGCAGAGGCGGCCATCTGTCGCGGGCAGATGGTCGGCCAGCTGCGGGTCGGTATGGTGCCGCTGGCGAGCCTCAATCCGATGCAGTTGATTAGACCCCTGGCGGAGAAATATCCGGCGCTGCAGTTCAGCCTGTTGTCGATGACCTCGGAGCAGATTATCGATGGCGTCAGCCGTAATCAGCTGGATCTGGGGATCTGTTATCTGCAGCATCTGGATGAAGGTCAGTTCAAGATTGCTCGCTTGCCGCAAACCCGGATGGGACTGCTGCACGATAAACGCCATTTCGACTTCAGCGCCGGGACGCCGGGATGGGAGACGCTGGCGACGCTGCCCCTCGGCTTTCTGACCAAGGGGATGTATTACCGGGAATCGATTGAAATCAGCTTTAAGGCCAAAGGGCTAACGCCGGGGTATGTCTTTGAAAGTGATTCGACGTTTCAGATTATCCAGGCGGTGCAGGCGGGGATCTGCTGCGCCATTATGCCGCTTAACAACGGCCTCGAAGCGCTAAGCGATAATCTTGAAATTCTGCCGATCGCCGAAACCCATGTTGATTCACAGCTGGCGCTGATTATGCGCCAGCAGGAACCAGTCTCGACCCTGGCGGAAAAATGCTTCGCCGAGGCGCAGGGGATATTTGGCTGAGGCCGGGCCGCCGACCTGGCGGCTTGTCACTAAAATGCCTAAACGCCCCTCTGATGGGAGAGTGTCAATATAGCCCCGGTGATGCTGGACCGTTGGTAAAAGTGGTATTGCGGCGCCGCTTAATGCTGTCCAGAAGTTACAAGCCTTAATGACAATTTTTTATCCCTCCTGCAGTACACATCACAAATATTAACTATGGCAACAGCCGTCATTCACTCAACAAGTAGGGAAACCGTATGGATATGGAAGCAACCGTCATGGAACTCATCATTAACGCCGGTGAGTCCCGCAGTCTGGCGATGCAGGCGCTGCAAGCCGCCAGAAAAGGAGTGTGGCAGGACGTTGATAGGCTGATGCAGGACGCCGCAGATGCCGCAAAACGCGCGCATGATGTACAAACCATGCTTATCGGTATGGATGAGGGCTGTGGCAAAGTACCGGTTAATCTTATTCTGGTACATGCCCAGGATCATATAATGACCTCTATGCTTGCGCGGGAGTTGATCGCGGAGCTTATTGAGGTTCAGCGCCAGCTGCAACATCGCAACTGATAAAATATGTCGCCGCCGGCACCCTCGGCGGCGACCGCCATCAGATATTCTCCAGACGAATGCCGCGCGTTCTCGGGCCGAAGATCCCCACTGACAGCATCACCATCAGCATACTGACGACGATAAAGCTAATCACCCCCGGCGTGCCGGCGTATTGCAGAATAATGCCGATCAGAATGCTGGTCACCGCGGTCGAGAGCCGGCTGAACGAGTAGCAGAAGCCGACGGCGCGGGCGCGAATATGGGTCGGGAAGACCTCGGCCTGGTAGGCGTGGTAGCTGATGGTCAGCCAGGCGTTGGACCAGGTGATCATAAACCCGCAGATCACCAACAGGATCGGACTGTTTTGCAGAGCGAACAGGGTGCCGAAGATAACGGTCATCAGCGCGGAGAGGACAATCTGCCACTTGTTTTCAAAGCGATGCACGAAGCGGGTGCAGAACAGGCAGCCCAGCGGATAGGCGAGGGTGATAAAGAAGGCGTACAGCAGGCTATGGGTGATGCTGGCGCCCTGACCGGAGAGCAGCGCCGGCAGCCAGTTGCCAAAGCCGAAGAAACCGATCGCCTGGAAGAAGTTCATCACCATTAGCATCAGGGTGCGCTGCCGATACTGCGGCGCCCAGATTTCGCGGAAGGTGCCGCGTTTGACGACGCTCTGTGCCGCATGCGCATGCTTCGGCGACGGCGTCAGGCCGCAGCGGGCTTCCATCTCACACATCACCGTATGCGCGTCATCATGCCGCCCTTTGCTTTCCAGCCAGCGGGCTGACTCCGGTAGCTTTTTACGGATAAACCAGACCGCCAGCGAGAACAGTGCGCCAAAGATGATCACCCAGCGCCAGCCGCTGAGGCCGAACAGGGTGGTCGGCACCAGCATCCAGGACATCAGCGCCACCGCCGGAACCGAGAGGAACTGGATGAAGAAGGCAAAGGCAAAGGCTTTATTGCGCAGATGGGTTGGCACCCATTCGCTGAGGTAAGTATCAATGGTCACCAGCTCAATGCCGAGGCCGATCCCCACCAGAAAGCGGAAGAAGATCACCCCTTCCGCGCTACTCTGCGTCGCCATCAGCAGCGAAAAAAGACCGTACCAGGCGAGCGCCACCATAAAGGTCAGGCGGCGGCCCAGTTTGTCCGCCAGCGGCGCCAGCAGACTGGCGCCGATAAACAGCCCCATAAAGGTGGCGGTGTGGAAAATGCCCTCCGCCAGCAGGCCCGCGCTGATATACCCGGTCTGGAAGAGATCGTAGAGCTCAAAGAAGCCGCCAAGTGAGAGCAGGGTAATAAACGACCATAACCCAAATGAGGCGGGCAGCGCATCAATGCGTCCGGTTAAGCTGGCGTGCGGTTGTCCTGGCGAAGCATAGGGCGTTTCGCCGAGAACCTGGGTGGTAGACATGGTGTTGTGTTCCTCAGGAAGAATGGTTTGCCTGCTAATGTTAATTGATTGTTAATAGTTTTAAATTTTTAATCCTTAGCCTTAGCGACATTCTTTAGCGTAAGATCGCGCTGGGGAGACATAAAGTTGATATTCATGCTGGTTTTCGCCGCATCCCAGCGACAGAATTGAAGTAATTCACCGCTGACGGCATTTTAGTCGCCTGGCGATGTCACGCTACGCAGGACCCGCGAAAGACAAACTAAACGAATCGTCACCGGCGGCGTTTTCGTGCTTTACCCATCATTACCCCGGGCTATAATGTGCCCACTTTTATTCAGGAGTCATACGTTGGACAGTCACCCTTATTGCGATTTTCCGGCAAGCTAACGCGATCATTTCGCTGCTTGCCGTCCCGGCGGGCAGCAATCTCTCAGTTCCGGATTGCCTCCCTCAATAATTTATGCGCCATTGAGCGCGAGAGGCAGCGTTATGTTTATGTTTTCCAGACCCTTATTTCCTCCACCATCATCCACCGGCTAATCGCCCGGCGCGGCTGAGCGCTAGATCTGTAATTTTTGGCTTTCTGTTTTCTGGAGGAAGGCGCGATGGTATTTCCTTATATGACACATTTACTCGCGGCAATGTTGTTGGGGGCGCTGATCGGCGCGGAACGACAGTGGCGGCAACGTATGGCCGGGTTACGCACCAATGCCCTGGTGGCCACCGGCGCGGCGGTGTTTATTCTCAGCGCGATGTCGGCCTCGCCGGACAGCCCGGGGCGTATTGCGGCGCAGATCGTCTCCGGTATCGGCTTCCTTGGGGCAGGGGTGATTATGCGCGATGGCATGAACGTCCGCGGCCTCAATACCGCCGCCACGCTGTGGTGTTCGGCCGGGATCGGCGTACTCTGCGGCCTGGGACAGT
>OGCP01000889.1_pt1 | contig 9670 bp, 7 predicted proteins | sample 1570191 | NCBI WGS metagenome assembly OGCP01 (sample SAMEA2582180, study PRJEB24529) | metagenome | biome: Human gut stool | place: China | collected 2011
TGACGCAGGATCTGGCCCATTTCCGGGTGATAGCCGCCGTAGTAGACGAAATCGATATTCTCTTTCTTCAGGCGCGCCACCAGGGTGGAGAAATCTTTCTCACCGGCGGTGATCCCGTCGAAGAAGACCACGTTTGCCCCACCTTTTTTCAGGCCATCCTGCACCGCACGGGCCAAACCTTCGCCGTACTGCTGTTTGTCATGTACCACTGCGATACGCTGCGGCTTCACTTTGTCGAGAATGTATTTCGCCGCGGTTGGCCCCTGATCGGAGTCCAGACCGGTGGTGCGCAGGATCAGCTTATAGCCGCGCGCCGTCAGCTCCGGAGCAGTCGCTGCCGGGGTAATCATCAGAATGCCTTCGTCTTCATAGATATCAGACGCCGGCTGAGTGGAAGAGGAACACAGGTGACCAATAACGTATTTGATGCCGTCGTTGACCACTTTGTTGGCTACCGCTACCGCCTGTTTCGGGTCGCAAGCGTCATCATATTTGACGATCTGCAGCTTATTGCCCTTGATGCCGCCCTTAGCATTGATATCCGCTACCGCCTGCTCTGCGCCGGTAAACTCCTGGTCGCCGTACTGGGCCACCGGGCCGGACATCGCCCCGACTACCGCGATTTTGATATCTTCCGCCAGCGCCGCGCTGCTCATAACTAAGGCAATACATCCTGCCAGTAACGCTTTACCCTTCATATTCATCCTGAGGCTCCCCATTATTATGGTTTTTGCATTTGTTGTGATGTTGTTTATTAGCGCATTATTTTGTTTATACCGATAGGAAAAGCATATGATAGCTAATCAACCGGGGGCTGCCCGCGCTTTTGCAGCACACTATGCTAAACATACCGTCATTCTGAGGAATTTGAAACGACTAAATTGCGGGCTATGTAACAGATAAGTGACAAATAAAAAAACCGCGCCAGCATGAACCGGACGCGGTGCAAAACAGAGCCTGATTACCAGCCTGCGGGTAGGTAGCCCACCGCGGATGCTATCGCGTAGGCGGCGCTGCAAAGATACAACAACACAATGAAGCATTGGATAAGCGGATGGGTCATCCAGGCCGGACAGGTCCAGCCCGGGGTCAGATCGCCACGCTGGCGGGCGCCCTTGAGCATCAGGATCGGCATAATCGATAAAATGACGCCGCTGAACACCCCGGCAAAATAGAGCGCGTTGACGAAGGAGACCATGCCGCTATAGGCCAGTACGAACGGCGGGATCGCCACCACCAGCAGCACCATCAGGCGCCGGGCGGGCTGTTCGTCATTCCCCAGGCGGAACTGATCGAAGATATTGGTCAGGAAGCTGCCGCCCAGTCCCCAGTAGGAGGTCAGCATCGCGCACAGCGCAAACAGATTGGCTGAGAAGAAGGCCCATTCGCCAAGCGCCCGCCCCCAGGAGATGGTGGCCACATCCGAGATATTGTCCAGACCGTTAAGCGAGATCACCGACAACGGCACCAGCGCCAGCAGGGTAAAGGTCAGCGCCATGCCGACCATGATGGCTTTAGGCAATTTTTCCGGTTTATCGGCGAACCCCCGCGCCATCTCCGGCACGATATACTGTGCCGAGAAGCAGAATGCCACGACGTTGAAGACCGGAACCATATACAGCCAGTTGCCGTCGAGCAGATAGCCGACGCGGGTGGTCTCTTTCAACAGCGTGGCAATCACCAGCACCGAGATCATCACCACCATGCCGATGCTGATAAATTTCTCACCGCGGCCGATCGCCTTCAGCCCCAGGTAGAGTACCCCTGCCGCCGGAACGAAAAACAGCACGCTGCCCAGCGCCGGCGAGATGCCAAACAGGGAGTGCAGCAGCTTACCGCTGCCGGTCATATACGCCGTCAATGCCCCGACGCTATTGACGCAGACGGAGAGAAACATCATCAGCGCGCCAAAGCCGCCGACGTAGCGCTTCGATAATCCACTGAGCTGCAGATGTTTACGGGTGCGCAGCGTGGATTCCGCGACATAGAGCATGGTCACCGTGGTCAGACTACCCACCAGCACCAGCCAGAACAGCAGTGGTAAAAAGCCCGCTTTGCTTGACGCATAGGCGATAGAGAGGACGCCCGCGCCAATATTGGTACCGACAATCATCGATACCCCTTCGACGAAGCTCAGAGATTTTGCAGGGACAGCCGTACGTTCCCGGCCGGTGAGGACGGGAGAAAAGGTGGAGTTTTCAGACATAATACTTTCCGTTTTACTCCGGCGGTTGTCACCGCCGGAAAAAAGGTGATATCAGGGTGATAAACCACTCACGCTGAGCATAAACAGCCGGCTGCGGCGTCCTGTTTCTGTTCGGCTTCCCTGCCGCCGCAGCCCGCCGGGGAGACGTTAGCTCTTCAGTACGCGCGCCAGAATATCCAGCGCTTTCGAGAACTGGGCGTCGGGGATAGTCAACGGATACAGGAAGCGGATCACGTTGCCGTAGACGCCACAGCTCAGCAGCAGCAGGCCGTTCTCCTGCGCTTTCTGTTGCACCTGGCGGGTGAATTCCGGCGACGGTTCGCCTGTTTGCGGATCGTTAAACTCCACCGCCACCATCGACCCCCGGCCGCGGACATCAACGATCGCCGGGCAGGTAGCGCGCGCCTGGTTGAGCACTTCCTGCAGATGGCTACCCAGCTGTTCAGCGCGCTGACACAGCTGCTCTTCGGCAATCACATCCAGCACCGCGTGCGCCGCGGCCACCGCCAGCGGGTTACCGGCGTAGGTGCCGCCAAGCCCGCCCGGCGCGGGTGCGTCCATAATATTCGCGTTACCGACCACGCCCGAAAGCGGCATCCCGCCCGCGAGGCTTTTCGCCATCGTCATCAGATCCGGTTTCACCTCATAGTGCTGCATAGCGAACAGCTTGCCGGTGCGGGCGAAACCGGTCTGCACTTCATCGGCGATCAGCAGAATGCCGTGGGTATCGCACAGGTCGCGCAGCGCCTGCATAAAATCGGCCGGCGCGACGTTAAAGCCGCCTTCCCCCTGGATCGGCTCGAGAATGATGGCCGCTACCTGGTCCGGCGCAATATCCGCTTTGAAAATGCGCTCCAGGCTTTTCAGCGCATCCGCGGTGGTCACGCCATGCGCCGCATTCGGGTAGACACCGTGATACACCGAGCCCGGGAATGGCCCGAAGCCGATTTTGTAGGGTGCGACCTTACCGGTGAGGGCCATGGTCATAAAGGTACGGCCGTGGAAACCGCCGCCGAAGGTAATCAGCCCCGGACGACCGGTGTAAGCGCGGGCGATTTTCACCGCGTTCTCGACCGCTTCCGCGCCGGTGGTGAAGAAAGCCGTTTTTGCCGGCCCGTCAATTGGCGCCAGATCGTTGATACGCTCCGCCAGCGAAACATAGCTTTCGTACGGCACAATCTGATAGGCGGTGTGGGTGAACGCCTGCAGCTGCTCGGCTACCGCGGCGACCACTTTCGGATGGCGGTGACCGGTATTTAACACGGCGATCCCGGCGGCGAAATCGATCACCTCATTGCCTTCGATATCCCACAGCGTGGCGTTTTCCGCCTTCTCGACAAAGTAGTTACACATTACGCCTACGCCGCGCGGCGTCGCCTGCTGGCGACGTTGATTCAGTTCTGAGCTTTTCACCTGCGAATCTCCTGTCGTGTATGTCACGTTATCGCAACAAATTAGAAACGATGTCGTTTATTTACACAGGAGTTGGCCCTATAATCGAGTACCAATTTTGAATATCTGAGGGATCCAATTGCGTTCGCTGGTGGGTGACCTGGTGCTGGTCCGTCTGCAGGAAGAGCGGGATCCTCTTCTGCACAAACGCTTATATAACGCGCTGCGCCGCGCGATCCTCGACGGTTCGCTGGCGCCGCAAAGCCGTCTGCCGCCGTCGCGGGACCTGGCGGGCGAACTTGGCGTATCAAGAAACACCATATTAACAACTTATGAACAATTGCTGGCGGAAGGATATGTGGTTTCCCGTCGGGGAAGCGGAACATTCGTTGCCCAAACCGCCCCTGAGAGCTCATTGACGGCTAAAGGTCAGCAAGAAAACAGCAGTACCGCAGCACCGACGGCGCATCTTTCACGCCGAGGCCAACATCTGCTCGGCCAGGTCAGCGCCAGCCCGCGCCAGTGGGGAGCGTTTATACCCGGCGTGCCGGACGTTAACGCCTTTCCCCACCCGCTGTTCAGTAAGATCCAGGCCCGCATCAGCCGTCGGCCCAAACCGGAGCGGCTTAGCTATAGCTGCAACGGTGGCACCCCGGAACTGCAGCAGGCGCTGGTGGATTATCTGCGCGTGTCGCGCGGCGTCCACTGTCAGTCAGATCAAATTCTTATCACCGAGGGGATCCACCAGGCGATCGATCTGGTCACCCGCATGCTGTGTGATAACGGCGATCTGGCGTGGGTGGAGGAGCCTTCCTACTGGGGGATCCGCCACGTGCTGGCGATGAACGACGTTCGGGCAGAGCCCCTGACCGTGGATGCCAACGGCCTGTGCCCGCCGGAGACGGTTGACGATGCGCCGAGGCTGATCTTCGTTACGCCTTCCCACCAGTATCCGCTGGGCGCGGTGATGAGCCTTGAGCGCCGCCAGCGCCTGCTGGCGCTCGCCCGTCAGCAGGGGAGCTGGATCGTCGAAGATGATTATGACAGCGAGTTTCGCTTTTCCGGTCAGCCGATCCCCGCCCTGCAGGGTCTGGTCGCCGACGCCCCGGTGGTCTATATCGGCACCTTCAGCAAGACGCTCTATCCCGGCCTGCGCCTGGGCTACGTGGTGATCCCGCGGCCGCTGGTCAGCGACCTGAAGCACGCCCATGCCGAGCTTTACCGCGGCGGCCATTCGCTGATCCAGATGGCGCTGGCGGAGTTTATTACCGCCGGCCACTATTCGGCCCATATCCGCCGTATGCGGCTGCTATACAGCCGTCGCCGCGCCTTTTTAACTGAGCTTATCCAGCGGCACTGTATGCCGTACGCCCTGTCTGACTTCAGCGATAATGCCGGGCTGCATTTGATCCTCAATTTGCCCGCAGAGGCTGACGATGTGGCGATCGCCAGAGAGGCCAATGCGCGGCACATTCTGGTGCGGCCGCTGTCGCGCTACTACCTGACGGCGGCGCGCAAGAAAGGATTACTGATGGGATTCGCCAGCCAGCCCGAAGAGCAGATGGCGTCGGCGTTCAGCGTCTTACTCGGCTGCCTGCAGACGCACTGCCCGCAGATGCTCCTGCTCCGGGAGGACGCAGAAAAACAAAACGCCCCAACCTGAGGCGGGGCGTTATCGGGGAGCCTGATATCAGGTATCAGGCAGGCGTGGCGTATCAGGCTTCGATAGCGGCACGCAGTTTTTTCATGGCGTTCTTTTCCAGCTGACGCACGCGCTCTGCGGAGACGCCGTAGCGGTCGGCCAGTTCCTGCAGCGTGGACTTGTTATCTTCGTCCAGCCAGCGGGCGCGGATGATGTCCTGGCTACGCTCGTCCAGGCCCTGCATCGCGTCAGTCAGCTTATTCGCCGCCTGCTCTTCCCAGTTATCGTCTTCGATGCCGTCGGCAAAGTTAGATGATTTATCCTGCAGATAGAGCACCGGTGCCATCGGCTGGCTGTCGGAATCGTCGTCGGAAGACAGGTCAAAGGTCATGTCCTGTGCCGCCATACGCGACTCCATCTCACGTACGTCTTTGCTCGACACGCCCAGCTCACGGGCCACCATTTCCACTTCATCCTGGTTGAACCAACCCAAACGCTGTTTGGTTTTACGCAGGTTAAAGAACAGCTTACGCTGTGCTTTGGTGGTAGCGACCTTCACAATACGCCAGTTGCGCAGCACGTATTCGTGAATTTCGGCTTTAATCCAGTGCACGGCGAAGGAGACCAGGCGCACACCCACTTCCGGGTTGAAGCGACGCACGGCTTTCATCAGGCCGATATTGCCTTCCTGGATCAGATCCGCCTGCGGCAGGCCATAGCCCGAGTAGTTACGAGCAATGTGAACAACAAAGCGCAGGTGAGACAGAATCAGCTTTTTCGCTGCTTCCAGATCGCCCTGGTAATGCAGCTTTTCAGCAAGCTCCCGCTCTTCATCAGCCGACAGCATCGGCCAAGTGTTAGCGGCCCGGATGTACGATTCCAGGTTACCAACGGGGGCTAAAGCTAAAGTTTGCATTTCTTTGGTCATTCAAATCCTCTCAATTGATATCTTCTGACGCGTTCTTGTCCCCATCAGGCAACAAGCATGCCAGCATTCATGAGCAACGAGAATATCACTCACATTAGTATCAGACAGTGATTTTATCCACAAGTTCCATGCAACGGTGTGAATAAATTACGCACAAAATGTGACACCACGATGAAAAAGTGAGGGCAGGAAAAGGGGAACAAGCTTGCGGTATCTTTCCCTGCGAACAGGAACTCATTGCAGCAGGGAAAGATTATATCACGCTTTTATTAATCGGGAGTAAAGTGACGTAAATGTTGCACTGTCGCCAGCCAGGCGGCTACCCACCCGATCATCGAGCAGACGATCAACATCAACAGACACTCGTCGAAGCCTAAGCCGCTCAGCTCAAACTGAGTGCCGAAGACTTTCGCCACTTCGGTCACCGCCGACGAGAGGCGCATTACCAGAATCTCCGACAGGATCAGCGATAAAAACGCGCCGGAAAAGCCCAGCATCGCTCCGCCGTAGAGGAACGGACGCAGGATAAAGCCGTCGGTGGCGCCGATAAGCTTCTGAACGTTAATGGTATCGCGGCGGGCGAAGATGCTCAGGCGCACGCTGTTGCCGATCACCAGGAACACCGCCGCCACCATCAGCACGCCGATCATCGCCGACACGCGTCCTACCAGCCCGGTGAGCGAGGAGAGACGGGCAAACCAACTGTCGTCCATCCGCACTTCATCGACGCCCTGGATCCGCGATACCCGATCGCGCAGGGTATTCAGCGCCTCGGTGCTCTGGAAATCCAGCTTCGGCACCACGATGGCGACCGCCGGCAGCGGGTTCTCCTCCAGCATATCCAGGGCGCCGCCAAAGCCAGACCAGTTACGGAATTCCCCCAGCGCCTCGTCACGGGACAAATAGTTTACCTTGTCGACGCCCTGCTCCGCCTGCAGCTGGCCCACCACCCGCGCCGCGGCATCGTCATCCAGCGTTTTTTCCAGATAAACGGTGATCTGCGGCGAGGGATAATACTGGGACGCCGCGCTGCTGACGTTTTTGTAGACCATGTAGCAGACGCTTGGCAGGGTCAACGAAATGGCGATGACCATTACCGTCAGGAAGGTCGCCAGCGGCGTGCTTTTTAGATCCTGCAGCGCGCCGTGCCAGGCATAGCGCACCTGCTCGTTGAATACGTTGCTCTTACGCGAGGCCGGGTTAGGCGCCGCTTTCGGCCGTTTTGGCGCATTGCGCCCGCCACCGCCGCCGCCCGCGGCGTTGCGCAGGCGATCGAACTTGCTGCCGAACTGGCGAATCTGGTTCATTGCGTCGCGCTTATTCACCCCGAATGCCTCCATGCAGATGGCCGTCGCTAAGCGTCAGCACGCGGTACGGACGACTGGAGATAAGCCCCAGATCGTGCGTGGCCATCAGTACCGTCACCCCGACGCGGTTAAACTCTTCAAACAGACGTAAAATCCCCTCCGAGAGCGCCTCGTCGAGGTTGCCGGTCGGTTCATCCGCCAGCAGCACCGCCGGCTTGTTGACCACCGCGCGAGCGATTCCCACGCGCTGCTGCTCACCGCCGGAGAGCTGAATGGGAAAATTCTTCGCTTTGTCCAGCAGGCCAACCTTGTCCAGCGCCGCCGAGACGCGACGACGAATATCATCGCCGCTGGCGCCGGCGATAATCAGCGGGATCGCCACGTTGTCATACACGGTACGATCCATCAGCAAATGGTGGTCCTGGAAAATCATACCGATCTGGCGGCGCAGGAACGGCACCTCACGGCTCTTCAGACGGCTGATTTCATGACCGCTGAAGAAGATTTTCCCGGCGCTGGGCCGTTCGATACCACAGATAAGCTTCAGCAGGGTACTCTTCCCTGCGCCGGAATGGCCGGTCAGAAACGCCATCTCGCCCGGCTGCAGGTGGAAGGTCACCCCCTGCAGCGCTTGTCTCCCACCGAGATAGGCTTTGCTGACTTGTTCAAAGCGAATCATTCTTAATCCTCTCGGGCAAAAAGTGCCTCAATAAAGTCGCCCGCATTAAACGGACGCAGATCCTCAATACGCTCGCCGACGCCAATATAGCGAATCGGAATGCCGAACTGATCGGCCACCGAGAAGATCACGCCGCCTTTGGCGGTACCGTCCAGCTTGGTCAGGGTGATCCCGGTCAAACCTACCGCCTCATGGAACAGTTTGGCCTGGCTAATAGCATTCTGCCCGGTGCTGGCGTCAATGGTTAACATCACCTCGTGCGGCGCGTCGACGTCCAGCTTTTTCATTACCCGGACAATCTTCTTCAGCTCTTCCATCAGGTGCGATTTATTCTGCAAACGCCCGGCGGTATCGGCAATCAGTACGTCAACATGGCGCGCCTTCGCCGCCTGAATGGCGTCGAAAATCACCGAGGCGGAGTCGGCGCCGGTGTGCTGGGCGATCACCGGGATATTATTACGCTGGCCCCAGACCTGCAGCTGTTCCACCGCCGCCGCACGGAAGGTATCCCCCGCCGCCAGCATCACCGACTTACCCTGCTGTTCAAACTGACGCGCCAGCTTGCCGATGGTAGTGGTTTTCCCCACCCCGTTCACGCCGACCATCAGAATAACAAATGGCGTTTTGCCTTCAACGTTCAGCGGCTCGTCTACTTTGGCGAGAATCTCGCCCATCTCTTCTTTCAGCAGGCCATAGAGCGCCTCGGCATCACGAAGCTGCTTGCGGGATGCGCCTTCCGTCAGATTGGTGATTATTTTACGTGTGGTTTCCACGCCCACATCGGCGATCAACAGCTGTTCTTCCAGCTCTTCAAACAGATCATCGTCGATCTTCTTACCGCGGAACAGGCTGATAAATCCGGAACCGAGATTTTGCTTCGTTTTCAGCAGGCTACGTTTGAGGCGGGCGAAGAAACCTTCTTTTGTCGGTTTTTCCTGCTCCTGAGCCAGCGCTTCAAGCGGCGCCTCGTCCTCGGGCGCCGGCACCACTACCGCCGCCTCTTCTGCCGCTTCGGCAGCCAGCGCCTGTGCTTCCAGCTCTTCGTCGGTGATTTCTTCCTTAGCCGCTTCTTCTTCTGCCGCTTCGACAATCTCTACGGTTTCCGCTTCAGCCTGCCACTCTTCTGGCGAAACCTCTTCGGCGTTGACGTCTTCCGGCAACGGCAGCTCTTCACGTTCGATAGCCACTGGCACCGGCGTTTCTTCTACGACCGGTTCCGGCTGTGCAACGACTTCCGCTTCAGGCTGCGCTTTTTCACTTTCAGCAACCTGTTCAGTGACTTCCACAACGTCGGCAGCAAAAGTTTCCGCCTCGGCCTCAGTATGCGCCTGCGGCTGCTCTTCAACGGCTTGTTCTGAAGCCTTCACAGGCTCTTGCGCCTGAACGATTTCTTCTACAACCGGTTGTTCATTCTGAACTTCTGTCTCTTTTTCCGGGGTCTGCTCTTTTTGACCAAAGCCCAGCCAGGAAAAAAAGCCACGTTTTTTTTCTTTCGCCATTTGCGACTACACTCCTC
>OGCP01000905.1_pt1 | contig 9543 bp, 8 predicted proteins | sample 1570191 | NCBI WGS metagenome assembly OGCP01 (sample SAMEA2582180, study PRJEB24529) | metagenome | biome: Human gut stool | place: China | collected 2011
TACCTACCGTTTACGACTTGAACAAGTTGTACAAGAGGTATATCCACGATTATACAGAGTCACTGATGCAGAGATTGAGCCTATGCCGTTGTCTATGATTCGCCATGCTTTATATGTGTGTCATCGTGACACCTCAGAGCAGGAACTGTTTTCTATACCGTCCTCTATATATGTAGAATTAGGACAGCTATTACAAGCTTATGTGTCTCGATTAGAAATGCCTACTGATGATTTTCAGCGTGAAATTGTTAGTTTACGTAAGGATTTAGATCCTTACTGTATGCTCAATATTCAACATCTTGTAGAGGTATTGTCTACATCCTCCGCTATGGAACGTAAGTATTCTGCTGATAATGTACGATTGATTATGGCTGTGGCTCTCAAGATTTTGGCTCAAATTTATATGAAAGTGAGTAGTGCAACTACAAATTTAGAATCTTTACTTGTATATGATGCAAAGGGACACAAGTTTTTACCAATCTTTATAAGTGTGGATGAGCCTGAGCTACATTTAAGTCCGTATTTGCAACGGGCTGTGCTCAATTATTACCGTCAAATTGCAACTAATGAAAATGAAGAGTTTTTAGCATTGCTGCGAGATATTTTTAAAATAGATGGATTGTTAGGACAGCTCTTTGTGGTTACTCACAGTACGGATGCGCTAGTTGACGATTATCGTCATATTATTCGGCTTTATCGGGATGAAAATAATATGGTCTGTGCAGCGTGTGGAGTTACTTTCAATTTCCCTAAAGAGGTAGAGAAACACTTGATTATGCATTTTCCTGAGGCAAAAGAGGCTCTATACGCTCGGTGTATTATCATCGTAGAAGGGGAGACTGAGTACGGTAGCTTTACAGGCTTTGGTAAAAAATTAGGCGTGGACTTTGACTATTTTGGAATCTGTCTTATCAACGCTCGGGGCGAGTCCTCTATCAGTAAATTGCAAAAATTGTTTAATAGATTCTCTATTCCTACAGTAGCGCTCTATGATCGCGATGTAGAGGGAAAATATGCAAAAGCACATAGCAATATATTCTATACGGAGGAAATCTGTTTTGAAATGGATTTTGTATCGTATTTACTTGCGATGCACAAGCGTTCCATAATGGATGCCATCATCAAGGACATTATTGATGACTCTCGTCCGATGGTAACAAAGGATATGGCGCGGCGTGGTTATGCTAAATTAGGTATTACTAAAAGCCAAATTGTACAACGATGTTTACCAAATATTTCGGATCGTAAGTTAGATGATTTACATATTTATTACTTCTCTTGGTTCTATGCCAATAAAGGAGTGATTGTAGGGCGTCGTATAAGTCAATTTTTAGAAGCTTCTATGATACCTCCTGCGTTTATCTCCGTAATAGAGCGTGCTAAACTTCTTTCGCTAGGTTTAGGTTAATGGAGTAATACATTACTACTTCTAATTAATAGAGTCTGACCAAAGTTTAGTTAGACTCTATTTTTTAGGAGGTAACATAGAGTTTTAAAGTGTAGACATAGGAAATATAGTGTAAAAAATACGCATAATAAGTGATTTATTACAATAATAGATAGAATTATGAAAAACTATATTAACTAAATTTTAAAAACTACATCGAAATTTCTTGACATCTTTTTATCTTTATTTTATGATTAGTACTGTTATTAATGCATTCTCAATTAAACGTATCTAGGAGTATGAAAATGAAAGACTTTTTAAACGACTTTAAAGCATTTGCTTTCAAAGGCAATATGATGGACCTAGCTATTGGTATGATTATTGGTGCTGCTTTCACAGCATTGGTTAATTCTGTTGTAAACAACCTATTTATGCCTGTTCTCAGTGTATTCACAGGTGGTATTGATTTTAGTAATTTGTACTTACCATTGAGCACAGGTTCTAAAGATGCATTCATGGCTGGTGCTGATATTGCTACAGCTCGTGCAGCTGGATCTGTATTGCCATATGGTACATTTATTACTGATTTGATTCAATTCTTGATTTTGGCATTTGTTGTATTCTTGATGGTTCGCGGTTTGGCTAAAATGATGAAATCTGCGAAAGAAGAGGAAGTTGCAGAAGCACCTGCAACGAAAGAATGTCAATTCTGTAAATCTGAAATCAATATCAATGCAGTTAAATGCCCTAACTGTACTGCAGATTTGAACTAGTTCAAATTTAAATTATACATAAAAGGAGTGAGGTTTTGACCTTACTCCTTTTTGTTGTATTACGTTAGCTATCTAGTATAAAATATAATTATAATATATAGAATTTTTTAGGGAGGGATATACATGGAAAAGAAACCTCTAGTAGTAGTAAATGGACTGGTTCGCAAAGATGCGATTGCATATTTAAAAGAGCATGTAGATGTGCGCCAATGGACTGAAAAAACAGTGATGCCTCGTGAGGTACTGAAGGAATGGCTCATTGATGCGGATGGCTTGTGGTGTGTACGACCTTTAGATGTAGATGGTGATCTTGTAAAGAATGCGCCAAATTTAAAGGTTATAGCACAAGCGGCCGTAGGTTATGATAATGTAAATATTGATGAACTAACAGCGGCAGGTATTCCTTATGGCAATACGCCAGGTGTTCTCAATGAAACGGTAGCAGAACTTGCATTTACGTTGATTGCCACGGCTAGTCGTCGTATTATAGAAAATGCTAACTTTGTAAAAGACGGTCGTTGGTCTCAAAGACCTTCTAATAAAGGCTTTGATTTGAGTCGTCGTACTCTTGGTATCATCGGCATGGGGGCTATCGGCGTATCTATATCTCGTCGTGCTCGTGCATTTGGTATGACTGTTGTATATCATAATCGTAACCAACGTTTGGATGATAAGATTCATAAGACTACTTATATGGAGTTAGATGATTTATTAGCCATTAGTGATGTAGTATGCGTTATGGCTCCATTAACAGATGAAACATATCATATGTGTGATGAAGCGTTTTTCAAGAAGATGAAGAATACAGCTTTATTTGTTAATGTTGGTCGTGGACCTATAGTAGATACAGAGGCACTTATCAATGCCCTTAAAACGGGTGAAATCGATTATGCAGCTCTTGATGTAACGGATCCAGAACCATTACCAGCGGATCATCCATTGTTAGATGTAGAAAACTGCCTTATTGTACCGCATATTGGCTCTTACACAGATAGAACTCGTTATGACATGTCTATTTTGACAGCGGATAATATTATTGCCGGCGTTCATAAGAAACCGTTAAAAACATGTGTGAATGAAGAAGTAAATTATAAGAAACCTCAAATGGATGTAGAGTCTGCGCTAGAAGAGCTTAAAAAGGCTGGCGTTGATTTAACTGATTTCGACTAAAAGTGCAAGACATTAAAAGATATGCGGTTTTATACAAAATATGGTAAAATAAAAGAATATTTTTCCTATGGAGGTAAGAACGTTGGAACATAAAGACATTGAAAAAGATGTAGCTCCTGAAGAAGTTGTATCTGTTAACTTTATTGAAGCTATTATCAACAAAGATAACGAAACTGGCAAATACGGTGGCCGTGTATTGACTCGCTTTCCACCAGAACCAAATGGCTACTTGCATATTGGACATGCTAAATCTATTTGCCTCAACTTTGGTATTGGTAAACAATACAATGGCTTAACAAATCTTCGCTTTGATGATACAAATCCTGTAAAAGAAGATGTCGAATATGTAAACTCCATCATGGAAGACGTTAAATGGCTTGGATTTGATTGGAATGAACAACCACGTTATGCATCTGATTATTTTGACCAAATGTATGAGTATGCTAAGAAATTAATCACCCTTGGCAAGGCTTATGTAGATGATCAAACTGCAGATGAAATTAAACAAAATCGCGGCGATTTCTCTACTCCTGGTGTCAATAGTCCATACCGTGATCGTAGTGTAGAAGAAAACTTGGCACTCTTCGAAGAAATGAAGGCTGGCAAGTATAAAGATGGGGAAAAGGTATTGCGTGCAAAAATCGATATGGCGCATCCTAATATCGTAATGCGTGATCCTGTTATTTATCGTATTGTAAATACAGAGCATCATAATACGGGTAATGAGTGGAAAATTTACCCTATGTATGATTTTGCCCATCCTATTGAAGTTGCTATTGAACTCATTACTCATTCTATTTGTACATTGGAATTTGAAGTTCACCGGCCATTATATGATTGGGTGTTAGAGGAATGGGATGATACTGAAATTCCTCAACAAATTGAGTTTGCTCGCTTGAATGTAACTAAAATGGTTATGTCCAAACGTAAATTGCGTGCTCTTGTTGAGGCAGGCCTTGTAGCTGGTTGGGATGATCCTCGTATGCCGACAATTTCAGGTTTGCGCCGCCGTGGTTATACACCGGAATCTATTCGTGATTTCTGTGAGCGCATTGGTGTAGCGAAGGCGGATAGCGTTGTTGATATTGCTTTGCTTGAGTTCTGTATCCGTGAAGATTTGAAACTCAAAGCTACACGCCCTATGGTAGTTATTGATCCTGTGAAAGTTGTTATTACGAACTATCCAGAAGGTCAAACTGAACTTTGCACAGTTGAAAACAATCCAGAAAATGAAGAGTTGGGTAACCGTGAAGTTGTATTCGGTCGTGAAATCTACATTGAACGCAATGACTTTATGGAAGAGCCAGTTAAGAAATTCTTCCGCTTGGCACCAGGTAAAGAAGTACGCTTAAAAGGTGCATACTTCATTACATGTACTGATGTTATTAAAGATGAAAATGGCAATATTACAGAAATACACTGTACATATGATCCAGAAACTAAGAGTGGTAGCGGTTGTACTCGTAAGGTAAAAGGGACATTGCACTGGGTTGAAGCATCTACTGCAGTAGATATTGAATCTCGCTTATATGATTATTTACTTAAAGAAGATTCGGATGGTAAAGACTTCTTGGGCGATTTCAACCATGACTCCTTACAAGTATTCCATAGTAAAGGGGAAGCATGTCTTGCTACAACTGTACCAGGTGATCATTTCCAATTCTTGCGTCAAGGTTACTTTGTAACTGATAAAGATAGCACACCAAATCATATCGTAATGAACCGTATTGTTGGTTTACGCGATAGCTGGGCTAAGGCACAAAAGAAATAATATAACGCTTATTTTATATTACTATAATGTTAAAGAACCGCTCCTAGGTGGGCGGTTCTTTAACACTGGGTTATTACTATAAATACTTTAATGACAATAGATGTTTAGAATAGCCTAAGCCATTGTTTGGCTTTAATCTCTAGATGTTGTATTGCTAGCTTATTATATTAAAGCTTTGATGAGGAAAAACATGAAGAAATTAGTATTACTTGCTACGGCAGCGGCTGTGTTGGCATCTGTGCCAGCTACTGGTTCTGCAGCAAATATCAAGTCCATTTTAAATAGAAGTCAAACTGTAACATATCAAGGTGTTAAATTGCCTGAAGGTGTTACTATGTATCAAAACAACCCTAAAGCATTGTTTGCAGGGGAAGGGAAAAAAGACGTTAAATCTGTACTTCTTGAAGTAGGTGTGTCTTCTGCAGATGTATATACATTAAATATTAAAACAGAAAACGAAATGCGATATGCTGTTTATGCTAATGTTGTATTAGGTAAACAATTATCTGGTCGTATGAGTGAAGCAAAACATATGAATACAGATTCTTCATCTCTTGGAGTATTAGCTGCAGCTATTAACAATGGTGATAGTCCTGTACTTGGTACTTTCACGGTAATAAACCCATTAGTAAAACAAGGCAATGCATATGAAGGCACATTGAAATATAAAAGTGTAGCTAATAATAATTCTTATAATGAGATATTACATATTAGTATTTCTGAAGATAAATATACAGGACCAAATGCTCATTTAATCGCTGTTGATGAAGCTAATGATAGTGTTGTATTCCCTAAAGTTAAAGGTTTATTACATACCAAATAATAAATAATTATTGAATATATATCAATTATTCTTGACAATTTTTCTCATCAAGAGTACTATGAGCCTATAGGAATTATTCTCATTAGAGGTAATTCTAACGATGTGCAACAGGCAGGTACTATTATGATGAATTCAATTGACCATATCATTGGATATCATTGTGCACCGGCAATTCGAGGTATTAAGCTATCGAACTTGGTTTCTATTCCACGGGACATGAATGAACAAATCCAATTTGTATTGACAGAATATAATAAAGCGTTCAATGAAAAAGGATTGTTCTTCTTTGAATTATGTCGTTGTAAAGCGCGAAGACTATTATTGGTATTCCGTGAGAAGCAATTAAGAGACTATGTACGCCAACCTGCGGTGATGTTATTTTTGAAAGCCTACGGTTATCATGATCGAATGAGCATTATGGAGATGCTTGAACATCTTAGATATCGTATGGAAGTAAGCATTGAGTTTCCACATGAAATCGGCATTTTTTTAGGTTACCCATTAAAGGATGTGAAATGTTTTATTTCTTATCGTGGTGGAGGATACCGAATGTGCGGAGAGTGGAAGGTTTACCATGATGTGGTAAATGCGCAACGCTCTTTCTTGTGTTACAAAGCATGTCGTGAATTTTGTCAAACTCAATTGATGTTGGGAAAAACATTTAGTTCATTGGTCGCAAGAACGGCCTAGGAGGTACAAGATGATTGGTGTAATTTTTTGGTCCGGTACAGGCAATACAGAACGCATGGCTTATGAAGTAGCTGAAGGTATTAAAGCTGCAGGTCAAGAAGTTGAAGTAAAATCCGTTTCTGAAGTATCTGTTGATGAAGCAGCAGCTTATGAAAAATTAGCTCTTGGCTGTGCTGATATGGGTGCAGAACAATTAGAAGAAGGCGAATTTGAACCATTTTACACTGAACTAGAAGGCAAGTTGAGTGGTAAAAAAATAGCGATCTTTGGCTCCTATGGTTGGGGTGGCACTTGGTTGGAAGACTGGGGCACTCGAATTAAAGATGCTGGTGGCGAATTAGTGGCTGATGGCGTAGCAATCTTGGGCGAACCTGATGATGATGGTAATGCACAATGCCAAGAATTAGGTAAAACATTAGCAAATGCTTAATTTGATTTCAACTACTAAATAAATACTAATAGTTAATAATAAAAAGGCTGTAATGACGATAATTCGTTATTACAGCCTTTTTTTCATGTACTTATGATTGATATGATAAAGCAAAGGTCATTAAAAATTTTAATATCGTTAAGTAAATGTGATGAAAATCATAATATTTATTTATCTTTATCTCTATTTGTGTATATAAGCGTATAATTATAAATAACTTTAATGCATAATTATATTGCATTTTTGTACACATAGCCCTATAATTTAGTTAAAGAACCTAACAAAAATTTAGGTTGATACAAAAATAGTTAGGGTTAATTTTATATTAGCTATTAACCGGGCTGGCGTTATTTAAACTGGAAAGGTTAACCAATGACATTGGAAGAGGGGTTATTTCAATGAGTACATTAGAGCGAATAAAAGTCATAGCCCATGGATTAGCGGCGCAATTTGGCCCATCCTGTGAAGTATTGATTCATGATTTACAAGGGGATATCAATTCGTCTCTTGTATATATTGAGAATGGAACTATAACTAATCGACATGTTGGTGATGGTCCATCGCATGTGGTTTTAGATGTGCTGAGTCATGACGATGGTAGCGAGGGTAGATTTGGTTATCTCACAAAAACTAAAGATGGTCGAATATTAAAATCTTCTACCATGTATATTCGTGATGATACAGGTCGTATAGCATACTTGTTGGGGATTAACCAAGATATAACAGAGTTTGTTTTGATGCATCGGCTTTTGGATAGTCTGGTCAATACAGGTCAGGAAGATGCAGGATCTGTTGAAAAAATTACGACGAGTGTATCGGAACTATTAGGTGATTTATTACTAGATGTAGAACGTATAGTTGGTAAACCAGGACCGTTGATGAATAAGGTGGAACGCTTAAAAGCTATTACCTATTTAAACGAAAAAGGGGCTTTTCTTATCTCGAAGTCTTCTGAGAAGATAGCAGAGTATTTTAATATTTCTAAGTTTACTCTTTATAGTGATTTAAATACTGTAAAGGAAGAATCCTAGGAGGCAAATATGGAACGAATTCAGTGGAAACGTAATACGATGGCACCATCAAGTGACAAGTTTTTGTCCGTTATGGATGTTAGAGAGGTTAAGAAAGCTAAAGCGTTTCATGAAAGTTTTCCACAATATAGCATTACCCCACTTGTATCGCTTAAGAATTTAGCATCTTATATCGGTGTTGATGCACTCTTTGTAAAAGATGAATCTTACCGATTTGGCCTTAATGCATTTAAGGTATTAGGCGGTTCCTATGCGATGGCAAAATATGTGGCGCAACAAACTGGTAAAGCTGTTGAGGATGTACCATATGATGTATTAACATCTGCAAAATTAAAAGAAGAGTTTGGTCAAGCTACATTCTTTACTGCCTCTGATGGTAACCACGGTCGTGGTGTAGCATGGGCAGCCAATAGATTAGGTCAAAAATCTGTAGTGTTTATGCCAAAGGGTTCTACAGAATATCGTAGAAAACAAATCGAAAACGAAGGCGCTACCGTAACAATCGAAGACTTCAACTACGATGAGTGTGTACGCTTAGCAACTAAAAAGTCTAAAGAAGTTCCTAACGGTGTTGTAGTTCAAGATACTGCATGGGAGGGTTATGAAGAAATTCCAAACTGGATTATGCAAGGCTATGGCACAATGGCTATGGAAACAGCAAATCAATTAGAAGCTGATAATTGTAAAGTTCCTACACATGTATTTGTACAAGCTGGTGTAGGCTCCCTTGCCGGTTCTGTAGTGGGTTACTTCACTAATCTATACAGCAATGTGGCTAAAAAACCTAAATTAGTTGTTGTAGAAGCGGCAGCAGCAGCTTGTTTATACAAAGGCGCTGTAGCTGATGATGGTAAACCTCGTATCGTAGAAGGTGATTTAGAAACAATTATGGCAGGTTTAGCTTGTGGTGAACCGAACACGGTTTCTTGGGATATTTTAAGAAATCATGCAGATGTATTCGTTTCTGCGCCTGACTGGGTGGCACGTTTAGGCATGCGCGTTGGTGGTGCACCAATTAAAGGCGATACTCCAATTACTACTGGTGAGTCTGGTGCAGTTCCATTAGGTCTTGTAATGGCAATTATGACGATGCCGGAATATGAAGACTTACGGAAAGAGTTAGAATTAGATGCGTCTTCAAAGGTACTCTGTTTCTCCACTGAAGGTGATACGGATCCTGAAAGATATAAAAACATTATGTGGTACGGTGAAGATCGTTAGGAGGCATTAATTATGGATTTACAAGCAATTAAACAAGCAGCGGCAACTTATGGCCCAGCGATGACAAAGTTTTTACGTGAGATCGTAGCATTCCCAGGTGAAAGTGCTGAAGAAAAAGATCATGTAAAACGTATAGAACAAGAAATGAAAGATCTAGGATTTGATGAAGTTGAAGTGGATCCTATGGGGAATATTCTCGGATATATGGGCACAGGGAAAACTCTCATTGCCTTTGATGGACATATTG
>OGCP01000908.1_pt1 | contig 9504 bp, 6 predicted proteins | sample 1570191 | NCBI WGS metagenome assembly OGCP01 (sample SAMEA2582180, study PRJEB24529) | metagenome | biome: Human gut stool | place: China | collected 2011
ATATACCGATGCAAAATCAGATGCTGCTCCAATACCGCATGCACCACAGATCACGATCAGCGGTGTCAGGTTTCCGACAAACATTGCCAGAACATGCTGCAAACCATAAACGATCGCTTTCGGCCATGGAATTCTTCCGTCCATTTCATAAGGGGATGTGTACTCTTTTGTTTTTTCCATTTTTTAAACTCCTGTTATATTTACTTTTGTTACAGACAGTCTGAATGAACCGGCTTTTTCTATCTGCCAGCATATATTTTCATCCTGCTTTTCCTATCATCCGATAGCAGTATAGCATAGGTTCTCTTTTCCTGAAAAGTCATTATTATTAATGAATTTTATCGATATAACTAATAATTATCTGTTCAAATATATAAAAATGTTCCTCAGATCTTCTTTTCTCACCGATAATAACAGTTTTGACTGCATCCATCCGGAAAAAGTGAGGCTTTCATTTTCTTCTGATATTGCGCCTCACTGTCGGAGTTTTCCAGAATATCCAGAGCTTTCCGCAACTGCCTTATATCCTTTTCCATAAAATCGGTATAATTGCCACGACCGACCAGTTTTAAATGGGTAATGCCGACCTGTTTCATGCGGTAAAGTGCGCAGAGCCCACAGCCGGTACTGCCGGTCAGATAACCATCTTCATCCAAAGGAAGTCCCTTCCCCTCTTTTCCCTGTATTCTGTCTGTTTCTGCCACATCTTTTTGCGCAGCATCTGTCTCTTCTTTCTTGTGCAGATTTCCCAGTTCATATGGTACTCTGCAAAGATGTGTCAGTTCATCACAGTGCAGGGAATTACAGAATGCCCCGGAAAAATGACAGAGTTCATTCAAAATGAAAGCTTCATATTCATGTGGGAAATCTGCCTCTTTAATACAGCTTTGCATATCTTCCAGCGAATTTTTCCTGTGAAAAATCACACGGCGGATTCCAAACGGTAACATCTGTTCTAACATTCCCCGGTTCACTTCCGCGGTCTCACCGCTTAAATGGATTCCGCAGTTGATTTTCTGCTGTCTGAGGTACAGCATCAGTGCCGGGTCTGCAATGATAAAATTTTCAAAGCCTGCTGCCATACACTGTGTGATGATCTCCGCTATGACAGGATACTGCTCCCCTGTATAGTAGAGGGAATTAAACGTCAATGTTACCGGCTTGCCATAATAGTCCACCATTTTTTTCAGAATTTGCAGTTCGCTCATGGAACCAATCTGCACATTGTAAAAAAGTACTTCCCTACGGTTTAACGGATGGATCACACCGTACTTTTCCGCCCAGGAAAACGGTACATATCCACAAAAGAATTCATCCGCCCCCGCTTTTACAAATGTCTCATATTCATCAATACTTCCTAAACCTGCGACAATTTTCATCTGTTAAAGTTCCACTTTCTCAATCACGCAGGTATGTGTCTTTGTCTTTTTATCATAATTAATTCCGGCTAACAGAAGATTACCTTTGTAATCCTCTAAGGATTTCACATACTTTTTCTCTTTTATTTGTGCGATTGCACCTTCTGCATCCTTATCCCACTTTAATTCAATAATCACTGCCGGCTTATCTGCGTGTATTTTTCTTGGGATCATGCAGATATCTGCAAAACCTTTTCCTGTCGGCAGTTCCCGGATGATCGTATAATATTCTCTTGCAAAATAGAATGCCAGATGAATGGTACAACTCAATGAGTTTTCATCATGATACTGAAGAATTGAAATCTCATCATGGACATTCTCAATTCCGGCAGCAACTGCTTTTGCATCCTGATTCCATAATGCTTCCACTAACTTACGCGAATTTTCGACCGAACGCATTACCTCGTGCCAGTCCATGGTACTGATGGCATTGAGATATTCCTGTGACACTTCTTTGTTTGGAATGGTCACTTTCTCTGTCTCACTGTTATATGTCAGATAACCAAGGTGCACCAGTAAGGTCAGTACATCATCCTTTGTTGCAAAAGTTGTCATGTCGTTGCTGAATGTTCCGGTATTAATACGCACACCCTCCCCTGCAAGCATCTGGATCACTGAATCTTTCAATCCATCCATATTCATCTGAATATATATTTTCAGTGCCTCATAGGTCTCTGTTCTGTTCCAGTATGTGCCGAATTTGTGCCGCAGCATCGCTTCTACCACTGATTTCGGGCTATAAATTGAATATCTTTTGTCGCCAAAACGACTATGTGAAATCAGATCATATCCATCATACCACGCTTTGACTTCTTCAAAGTTCATGGCATATTCCTCACACAATCCCTTAACTTCTTCTTCCGTAAACCCAAAAAATTCTGCGAGTTCTCCCGGATCGGTCATCGAGTACTCCATAAACATATTCAATGCCGAGTGAGAACCGTATTTTTTTATCGGAAGTATCCCTGTCATGTATGCAAGAGCAATGTAATCTTTGTCTTTCAACCAGAAACGCAGAAAATCCAGATATTTTTTGTGTGCATCTTTATCCTGTTGATATTCACGGAACAGGCAGTCCCATTCATCAATTAAAATGATGAACGGATGGTGCGTGTTGGCATAGACATCCTGCATCGCAAATACCAGATTATCTTCTATCTCATATGAAGAATATCTGTTTTTCAAATCTGTGATCAGCCTCTTTTGCAGTAATCTTAACATTTCTTCCATGCTCTGTGTTGCGCTCAAAAATTCCTGCATGTTAATTTTTAACACATCATACTGGTTCAAATGTTTCAGATACTCTTCTGACTGACTGATTTTAAGTTTATCAAAAAATTCCTTCGTATCACAATCTCTGTCATAATATGCCGCAAGCATATTTGCTGCCATAGATTTTCCGAATCGTCTTGGTCTGCTCACGCAGACATATTTCTGCTCTGTGCCAAGCACTGTGTTCGTCTTTTCAATCAGTCCGCTTTTATCAATATAAATTTGTGACCGCAGACTTCCCTGAAATGCTGTGCTGCCCGGATTAAGATAACTTCCCATAAAAAATCCTCTCTGAACCATGTTATAACAAAGATATTTCACCCAATGTCATCCATGTAAAAATTTTATTTTTTAACATTTTTCTGCCTCTAACATAATCTTACAGGTTTTCTTATAACATGCGATCGCATATTTTAAGATTTTACAGATTCCGTCCTGATGCAACGCTTCTGCATACCCTGTATCATCAATCTGTTTCAATGCTTTTTTGCACTCTGCTTCCAGATTACCATCATTGGCATACTTCACCTCAATAACAATCCCGACCTCAGAATCTCCTACCTGGATCATGATATCACTAAATCCATCTCCAGATTCTCTGTTTGATGTCACAAGCCAGTTTTCTTTAAACCCAAGAATTCCAAGCAAAATTCCATGATAAAAATTTTCTTTTGTCGGCTTCTGTACAAAAGTATCTCTCACACTGATCGTTTTTTGCATGTAATCTGAAAAAAGCTTCTCTGCCACATCCGCTTTCTCTGTTAATAAGGCATCACAAAAAGCGTTTACTTTCTGACCATCCTGCTTAATATTCTCCTTAAATAATTTCAGAATATGTTCTGTGATAATATTTCTGATTTCTCTATTCGGGATCACAAGATCATACCTGTTTCCATCCGTATTGCTGCGGCTTGTCAGATACCCTGTCATAAAAAGGGTACTCCAGAGATTATCGATTGATGAATACAATTCCTTATAGGTCATCTCCTGACTGATTTCTTTCTGGACACTTCCACCATTCACAAGATGTTCCAACTCCAGTTTTGTGAGTTTCTGCGGTTCATAAATACTATTGATAAAGCGATGGATCACATCATTTCCGCTTGTATTCACCCAATAATTTTTTGGTGCACACTCCTGATTTGCAATATGATCACTGCAATAGTTAATCACATCCCATGGACAATATACATCAACATTTCCAAAACGATACCCATCATACCATTCTTTTACCGTCTCATAATGTGTATCCTGACCATAATAATGAAGCAACTCTTTTACTTCATCATCTGTAAAGCCAAAGTTTTCATCAAAATCAACATCCGTAATGGAATAAACTTTAAAATTATTCAATCCTGTAAAAATGCTTTCTTTTGCAACCCGAAGGCATCCTGTCAACACAGCAAACTTCAAACTGTGATTCGTCTTTAACACATTTTCAAATAAATTACGGATCAAAAGTACCATCTCATCGTAATAGCCATTTTCATTTGCTTTTGCAAGTGGCACATCATACTCATCAATCAAAACGATCACTTTTTCTTCATAATGTTTTTCCAAAAGTTCTGAAAGTTCCAATAAGCTGCTACTTAACGTTCCATCATCCTTCATCTGAGAAAGCAATTTTTCAAAAAGTTCCTTATCAACCTGTGTCAGTTTTTCACTTTCTGATAAGTTCTGCAATCTACGCGCTTCTCTGTTGATAACTTTTACAAGACAGCTCCGTGCCTCGTCGAAAGTGTTTCCATTCACGCCTTTCAAACTGATGGATACAACCGGAAACTTTCCAAGATACTGTTTGCAGACTTCTTTATTCTTTGAAATATACAATCCATCAAAAAGTGATGCGTCTGCTCCTACCTCAAAAAATGTCTGAAGCATACTCATATTTAAAGATTTTCCAAACCGGCGTGGACGGGTAAAAAGATTTACCTTTCCCCACTGGTCGAGAAGCTGCTCGATCCATCTCGTTTTATCAACATAATAAAAATCTTCTTTCCGCATCTCTTCAAAACTCTCAATTCCAATTGGAAGTTTCTTACGTTTGTTCATAACAGCTTCTCCTTTCCAATCCACTACATACTTATTTTATTATAATTTTTTCATTCCGGAATAGCAAGCACTCTCTCCACCATCTCCTCAATGTTACGAACACACAATGATACAAACTCCGACCTGCACTCTTTATCTGCCAGTGCAATCGCTGCATCATTCATGATTTTAAAGTTCGGAACAGAATCGTTTGGCTTCTGTTCTCCGGCTGGCAGATACCACCTGGTTGCCCACCAGTCCTTGTGGTCTGCCGCACTGATTTTCAGATAATGCCCGACTGCTTTTACAGTTGCAGCATCGTATTCATCCACCTGATCCCCGTGTCCTTCCTCCGATTCTGCATTCGGATCAAAGACACAGAATCCGGCGAACAGACGATGTTCTACCTCCACACGGAACCAGAGCTGTTTTCCATCCGGCATCGGGGCATCCTTTACAATGTAGTTGATCCCCGGATAGGTCGTATTCCATTTATAAAAAAATTCATCTGCCTGTTCTTTATATTCGTACCAGTTGCTTTTTTTCTCTCTCGTCCAATGATTTCTTTCCGCCACTCCTGCCAACTGCTTTTCAAACTCTTCGAAAACCAGATAAATCAGCTTTGCTTTCGCAGCATTGACAGAATCTGCGATCTGCATCCCTGCTCTTAAGGAATCGCCAGACACAAGCAGTTCATCAATTACCATATTTCTCACCTTCTCATTTGTATAACCGCTGATCTGTTCGATATTATGGATAAATTGTTCTAAAATAGGAATCATTCCTGTATTTCCACAATTTTTACACGCTTTCAGCCAGTTTAAAATGTGCACACGGAATGAGAGACAGACAATATCCTCCTCCGGTACTGACTGGCTGCCGGATGATGTGCTGTCTTTTCCCGGTCTGTGTCCATCCAATGTCAGATAATACACTTTCGCCTGCGCATCTCTTCTTTTTGCATACTGATAATAATCAAAGCACTGGCTTTTCTGGTCAGCCGCATATATTTTCACTTCTATCGGAAGAAAATAGCTGCCAATTTCAATTACAATGTCGATTCTCCGCTCATCATCAATCGCATATTCTGCCGTCACAATTGCCTGATCTGCCAGTTTTGTATCCATTTTTTCCATTCCAAGACAATCTCTCAAGAAAATTTTTAAGTACTCTGCCCCTGCGCCATGCTGCCCTCTCGGATTTAAAAGGTCGGCTATCATGCGGCAGATCAGAACTTCCTTTGACTGTATCTGTAAAACAGAAAAAATATTGTAATCTTTTGTTTTTAATAAATTTACATTTTCCGTGTTCTGCTTGATTACACGGTCAAGAACAGACTCCATCGTATTTTTCTCCCCTGTTGCATTTCAGCGGAATCGTTTTCTATATAAAAATGCATTCCTGTCCAGACAATGTCCTACTATTACAAAGAAACATTCACAACAATCCGGTCAATCCCCTGTTCGAGATAATCCTGCAATTGTTTTTCATCCCACAGTATTTTCTCATCATATCCAAACAGTGAATTATATCTTCCCACCATTTTCAAATGCTTCGGATATAGAAATACTTTTTTGTTACAATATCTTGGGCAGTTTTCCGGCAACTTTTGTTTTCCCCTGTCACCATATCTGCAAACGGCATAAAGCGTGCAATACTGCGAGGTATTTGTCTGGAAAAAAGGAAGATGCAGGCTGTGGTGTCCATCTGGGATTGTAACCTTATATCCGCATGATTCAAATTCAAATCTTTGTATATCGAATGTATTTTTTAAATAATCCTGATAAAATCCACAATTCAAATTATTTTCTGCCAGACTGTCCACATGATTCCCGATACCATGTTTATAAGGTAAACGGACATCTTTTCTACGTTTATTTAACAGAACTCCCAACACTGGTTTTAAGTGTGGTTTTCCCTGCAAAAGTATAGACATCGCCCAGTCGTTTACGATAATTTCCTCCTGATCCTTGCCTGCCTCTTTTTCTCTGCTTTGGCACCATACTTCAAGTTCCTGCAACAGTTCATCAATCTCTTCCAACAGATGATTCCTAATATATGAGAAGGCAAGCGTCACCGCAAGATTGTTCTCCAACGCTTTCTCCAACACCTGAAACAGCAATTCTTTCCTTGGAAAAAGGTTGTGGCAGAACTGGTTTCCAATGTAGATTCTTGTCACTCTCTTCTTACTCAATGTGTGATGTTCCAGAAAATTGTTTTTCCAGTAATCGTGGCAAAATCTCGTCCAGTCTTTTTGTAGAAAATCATAATATAATTCCGGGCGGTCTATTGTGATGGCGAGCTCGAATTCAGGTAAATCTGTAATATTCCACTTTTTATGCTCCCATGTATTCCTGCACTCCTGTATTCCATCACCAACACAACTGAACCACTCTTTCTTCTGCTCTTCGAAGCTCTCTGTGTAAACTTCGTCCAATTCTGCCGGATATCCAACCATTTTTTCTGAAAGATACGCATCATCTCCTGCGAGTTTTAGCGATATGTAGTTGTCATAATCTGTCACCAGACGCTTTACCTGCTCCCTGTATTCCCCGTTTTTTGTCCACACCGAATAGATAAAGAAAAAGGGCGTCTCCTCTGTTAACTTCATCTCTCTTTCCTTCTCTGCCAACTGCACTTTGCGGTAACAGTCAGCAGAAAAGTCAAAAAAACAAATCTCAAGGCACGCCGCTTTTTCTATTTTTTCCGGTACACGAAACGAAAAACCTTCCTCCGACAGTCCTGTGATTCTGATTTCCAGATAATCACAGAAACCGCCAAGAAGTCCAAATGGAATCATCGGGATTCCGTTTATTTTTTCCATTTATTTTACCAGATTACACTCTTTTTTCATTTTCTCTACAAGGTCTTTTACATACTGCTCGGCATTTTCTACCGGAACTTTCTCCATAAGGCTCTTGTCACGGGTGGAAACTTCCACAACAGACTCTTTTAAGTTACGTGGGCTCACAACAACACGAACCGGAACCCCTAAAAGGTCTGCATCGGAGAATTTATTTCCGGCACTTACGGAGCGGTCATCATAGATTACTTCCACACCGGCATTCTGTAAATTCTCATATAAAGTATCTGCTACTTCCCTGACACCTTCTTTGTCAAGGTTCATCGCACAGATGTGAACCTGCCACGGAGCAATGCTCATTGGCCAGATTGGACCATAATCATCATGATGTGCTTCACAAATGGAAGCTGCCATACGTCCGACACCGATACCGTAGCAACCCATGATTGGATTTTTGCTTGTACCGTCTTTGTCCACATAAGTCATGTTCATGGTCTTGGTGTATTTCGTTCCGAGCTGGAAGATGTTACCAACCTCAATACCACGGGAAATGGTCAGTGATTTCTTACCGCAGCATGGGCAGATACCGCCCTCCACAACTTTTGCAAGATCAACATATTCTGCATCCGGGAACTCGCGCTCCATATTCAGACCTGTGTAATGATAATCCACTTCATTGGCGCCGCAGACAAGATTTGTTGTTCCCTTTAAAGAACGGTCAAATAAAACGATGCAGTCTGCATTCTGGTTCACCGGTCCGATAAATCCTGCCTGAATGCCACTCTCCTCTGTGATCACTCCCGGATGGACATCGCAGCCAAGGTAATTGGTCAGCTTTGTCTCATTAATTTCGAGGTCACCACGCACGAAAATGAGAATATATTTGTCATCCGAATTTCTCTGGTAAACAACGGCTTTCATGGATTTCTTTGCATCCACATGTAAAAATTCACAGACCTGTTCAATTGTATGCATCTCAGGTGTATGAACCTTTGTCAGCTCCTGCATAGCCTCTGTCTCGTTCTCTACAATGTTTTCGGCAGCTTCCATATTGGCACGGTAATCACACTCATTACAGATTACGATAGAATCCTCTCCGATTGGAGTTAAAAGCATGAACTCATGGGAAACATTTCCGCCCATCATACCGGAATCAGATTTTACAGAAACCACCTCCGGAATACCTGCTCTTGCATAGATTCTCTCATATGCTTTGTGGCATTTATCATAGTACTGCTCTAAATCTTCCTGGCTTGTGTGGAAGGAGTACGCATCTTTCATTGTAAACTCACGCACACGGATCAGTCCTGCTCTTGGACGTGCCTCGTCACGGAATTTTGTCTGGATCTGATAAATCATGAATGGGTATTTTGCATAGCTCTGTCCATATTCTCTTACTAACTGGACGGCTGCTTCCTCATGTGTCATACCAAGAACCATCGGTGCTCCATTTCGGTCTGTAAAACGTAAAAGTTCTTTTCCGATGCTGTCGTATCTGCCAGATTCCTGCCAGAGACTTGCCGGCATAACAACCGGGAACTGTACTTCCTGTCCATCAATCGCATCCATCTCTTCGCGGATGATCTGCTCGATCTTTCTTGTGATTCTCTTAAGTGGCATATAAGAAGAGTAAATTCCGTTTGCCATATTCTTCATGTAACCGCCGCGGATCATAAGTGCGTGGCTGTCTACCTGACAATCCGCCGGTCTTTCCTTGAATCTGTCACCTACTAATTTTTCTAATTTCATATAATCCTTTCTCCTTTTCTTGTTTTTTTGAATTAGGCGTTTGCGAAACTCATCCTAGTCTTCTTTCAATTGTTCAAAATTAACAAAAACATTCAAGACACGCTCTCGCTATGTGTCGCTCGCAACGGTACTAAGAAGCCAGACACAACTTACCATTGTATCTGCCTTCTAAGTGCCGGCGGTTCCCCAATGTCTTTCATGTCTTTTGTTAATTTTTCACAATTCAATTTA
>OGCP01000910.1_pt1 | contig 9486 bp, 8 predicted proteins | sample 1570191 | NCBI WGS metagenome assembly OGCP01 (sample SAMEA2582180, study PRJEB24529) | metagenome | biome: Human gut stool | place: China | collected 2011
GATTTACCTATCATCGTAGGTATCATTATTGGTGGTTTAGTTGCTAGTCTAGTAGCAGTTATCATTGGCTTACCAACAACACGTCTTCGCGGTTTATATCTTGCCATTGCTACCCTTGGATTTGGCGAAGTTGTGCGTGTTATTTTCTTGAATTTGGATATTACTAATGGTGCATTAGGCCTTTCTGGTATTCCATCCATTCCTCAAGAATTGACAAATTATGCCTATGAATTTGATCTCGATGGTTTAATGGGCATTGATGCTGTTGCATGGGGCAATCTAATGGCTATCATTATTTTGTTAGCTATTTTAGTATTGATTATCGCCTTTTGTGTACGGATTAATAATAGCCGTGTGGGTCGTGCCTTTGCAGCGATTAAGGCTGATGATCATGCAGCAGAATTGATGGGTATTAACGTTGTATACTACAAGATGATGGCCTTTATCATTGGTGCTTTTATCGCTGGTATTGGCGGTGGTTTGTATGCCCATATTACAAACTTTATCAATCCTACAGATTTTAGTTACCACAAGGTAGTACAAATCCTATTATTTCCTGTATTTGGTGGTTCCAATGTAGTATGGGGCTCCGTATTAGGTTCCTTTATTCTTACATTATTGCCAGAAGTATTGCGCTTCTTATCCGATTATCGGGACATCATCTACGGTGCATTACTCGTTATTTTGATGGCAGTTCGCCCAGATGGTATTCTGACAGAATCTATGGTAGATAAAATTAGTCGCAAATTAGGCTTTAAAAAGGCTCCATATATTCCAGAGTCACAAGTATTAACAGAACGTTTTGAAGCATATAAACGCAAACAACAAGAAGAAAAACAAGGATAGGAGGGAACTGAATGCTATTAGAATTAAATGACGTAAGTAAAAGCTTTGGTGGCGTTGCAGCCCTCACAGGAGTATCTTTTGGCGTTAAACAAGGTGAAGTATTTGGTGTCATCGGTCCAAATGGTGCTGGTAAGACCACACTATTCAACTTGATTACTGGTGTAGGCATCAAGCCTCATAGAACTGTTGAAATGGGGATTGCTCGTACATTCCAAAATATTCGTCTCTTTGGCAATATGACAGCTCTTGAAACTGTTTTAACCGGTATGCATTGTCGTACTGGCTCTGGCTTTTTATCTAGTTTTTTGAAAACAAAACGTCAACGCATTGAAGAAGAGCGTTGTCGTGGTATTGCTTATGAGTTCTTAAAGCTTGTAGGTCTTGAAGCAGATGCAGAAGAGGTTGCCACATCATTACCGTATGGTAAGCAACGTCGTCTTGAAATCGCTCGTGCCTTAGCGACACACCCTCAGTTAATCTTGCTTGATGAACCGGCAGCAGGTATGAATGATAGTGAAACTGAAGTTCTGCGTCAATTGATTGGCAAGATTCGTGACCTAGGTATTACCGTTGTGGTTATCGAACATGCCATGGAATTGATGATGAATATCTGTGATCGTTTGGTAGTACTTAACTTTGGCAAGAAAATTGCTGAAGGTACACCTCAAGAAATTCAAAATAATGAAGCTGTAATTGAAGCATACTTAGGTAAAGAGGAGGTGTAATATGTTAAAACTAGAAAATATTGTGGCTGGGTTTGGAAATATTACAGCCTTAAAAGATATAAGTTTAGAAGTTCCACAAGGTTCGATTGTATCTCTTATTGGTGCTAATGGTGCTGGTAAGACTACTACGATGAAGACTATTATGGGACTTGTAAAACCCACATCTGGTCGAGTGATTTTTGAAGGTCAAGATATTACGAGTCGTCAAACTCATCAAGTTGTACAGAATGGTATCTCTTTAGTTCCTGAAGGGCGTCAAATACTACAAGATATGAGTGTTTATGAGAACCTTGAAATGGGTGCTTATACACGTAAAGATAAAGAAATCGAAGCAGATATCAAAAAGGTATTTAAACGATTCCCTATTCTTGATGAACGAAGTTATCAATTGGGTGGTACTTTATCAGGTGGTCAACAGCAAATGCTAGCTATTGGTCGCGCACTTATGGCTCGTCCAAAATTGTTATTATTAGATGCACCATCTATGGGCCTTGCGCCTTTAGTAGTAAATGAGATCTTTGAAACCATTAAAGAAATCAGTGCCGATGGAACAACAGTTCTTTTAGTAGAACAAAATGTACGTCAAGCATTGAAGATTGCTGATTATGCGTATGTTTTGGAGACTGGTAAAATGGTATTATCTGGCTCTGCTGATGAAGTTCGCCATAATCCTCGTGTTATGGAAGCTAATTTAGGTGGTCGTGTTGAATAAGTAATTATATAAAGCGATCATTAGTGTCAAAAACTTTGAATAAGGTGTATATACTAGATTTCTAGTATATACACCTTATTTTTTTATCACTAATTCTGATATAAATAGAAAAACTATGTGAGCTAATAATGAAATAAATTTATATATTTTTTATTATTTTAAAGAAGTTCAATGATAAAACTAGTGAATTAGGAATTAAAAAAGCAAATAATAATTAATGAACATATATTGAAAATACTGTATTTTTAAGGGGTTATTGTTGAAGGTTTTATGAAGTTCACTTGGAACATACTAGATTTGTAGAAGTATATTTAAAAAAATGATAAAATAGCATGACTGATTTTTTAGATATAAGATACATCAATAATTAAGTGATGAATTAAATAAGTTGAATAAAAAAGAGGTAAGTATGAAGAAGAAACAGTATATGATGATGGCTGCATTCTTATGTACTACAACAGTGGCTATGGCTGCACCAGTTAGTATAAATACTAATCAGCCTTATAATGCTAAGAATGTACAAATGGACGGTCATGCACCATTGGAAACTAGCGCATCTGTAATTAGCTCTGATAAAGAATATCGTCTGCGTCAAGGCGATGAACTGAATATTCAAGTGGTTCAGCAGGCAGAGCTTGGTACGCGTAATGGTAACGACATTGTGTATACCGTCAGACCAGATGGATATGTATCGTTCCCTATGGTTGGTGCCGTAAAAGCAGATGGCTTAACTATAGATGAATTTACAGCTGAGTTACAGCAAGGTTTGTCTCGTTATATCATTAATCCTGATATCACAGTAAATGTATCGAAATTGGGCGGCGTTCGCGTATATGTATTTGGTGAAATTAACAAGCCTGGCGCCTATACATTGACTAAGTCTAGTACAGTTATTGATGCTATTGGGGCTGCAGGTAGTTTTAACTGGGATACAGCAAAGAAGAAAATTTACTTGATTCATCAAGATAATCCAGAGAAACCGATTCCTATCAATTTGAATCGTATTTTACAAACTGGAGATATGTCTGAAAACTACATCATGCGTGAAGGTGATATTCTTTACTTAACTAAGAATAGTCGTATCAACTTTGCTCGTGATATTGCTCCAATCTTAACAGGGGCTTATATCACGAATAGGTAAGGATTAAAGATAAGGCGATATCTATCATATAAGGGGGCGTTTTTTTGCGTTCATATTTATTACCATCCATATTGTTTATTACAGATATTGTGACGATTGTAATCGTTGCTTTTATCAGTCTTTTTATTCGATTTGATGGACACATAGAACCTCAATATATTAATCAAATGGTGGATGCACTTCCGTTATTACTTATTTCGTATATGTTGATGTTCTTGATAATGCATTTATATACACGTATTTGGCGTTATGCAGGGATGCGAGAGGTATTAGCAGTATTTGTAGCGACTACAATTGGTACGGCTTTATTCTATTCCTCTATGTTTGTATTTGGTAAGTCATTACCACGTTCCGTCTATTTTATTACATGGTTCCTCACTACAGGTGCTGTAGGTATGGGACGTATGTTGCTTCATTATGTGGCACTTCACTATAGCAGTGGGGATGATGGTGAAAGTGGCCAAGTGAATACATTGATCATAGGCGCCGGTGATGCAGGTGCAACTATAGCTCGTGAAATTGAACGATATCATAAGCGTTCTCGTCGAGTGATTGGTTTTGTTGATGATGATATGTTTAAACATAATCGTCTTATGAATGGTTTTAGAATTCTTGGGAGCCGTGAAGATATTCCTGCATTAGTTGCTAAGTATAAGGTAGAAGAAATTATTATTGCCATGCCTTCCGTGAAGCGAGATATTATTCAGGAAATCATGGAAATTTGTGCTCCTTTAAAGTGTAAAATCAATATTTTACCGGGGATGTACCAATTACTTGATGATGAAGTTCTTGTATCTCATTTACATCCTGTTTCAATCGAAGACTTATTGGAGCGCGATGAGATTCAGCTCGATACGTCCAAGGTTGAAACATATCTTAAGGATAAAGTGGTTTTAGTTACTGGTGCAGGGGGCTCTATTGGTTCTGAAATTTGTCGTCAAGTTTTACGTGTAAAGCCTAAAAAGCTATTGCTTCTAGGTCATGGTGAAAATAGTATTTATCTTATTCATCAAGAATTGCGCAATATTGCGCCCCAAGATACCTTGGTTCCAATCATTGCAGATATTCGCGATAAGAATCAATTAGAACAAATTTTCAAAAACTATAATCCTGATGTAGTATTTCATGCGGCAGCTCACAAACATGTGCCGCTTATGGAAATACAGCCAATTGCTGCGGTATTAAATAATATTTATGGTACTCGTAATGTTGCGGATGTAGCCGGAGCTCATGGGGTAGATCGATTTGTTATGATTTCCACGGATAAAGCGGTGAATCCAACTAGCGTTATGGGCGCTACAAAACGGGTTGCTGAAAAAGTTGTACTTGGTATGAATCACACATATGATACTAAGTTTATAACAGTTCGTTTTGGTAATGTACTTGGTAGCCGTGGTTCAGTTATTCCTTTATTCCGTAAACAAATTGAAGCAGGTGGTCCTGTAACCGTTACAGATCCAGAAATGACACGTTATTTCATGACTATTCCTGAAGCCAGTCAATTAGTACTTCAAGCTGGTGCCATGGGGAATGGAGGCGAAGTGTTTCTTTTAGACATGGGTGAACCGGTTAAAATTGTCGATTTGGCTAAGAATATGATTCGTCTTTCTGGCTTTGAGCCTAATAAGGATATTCGTATTGAATTTACTGGATTACGTCCAGGTGAAAAGTTATACGAAGAATTATTGACTGCCGAAGAAGGTACGAATACTACTACGCATAAGAAAATTTTTGAAGCAGCTCTAGAAGATGTTGATCAAGAATGGCTGAGTCGTGAAATAGAGCGCTTTGATACATGTAAAACCGATATAGATGTGATTAATGTATTGCAGGATATCATTCCTACATACGATCCAAATCATAATGTATAGGTCGTGGATGATACATTTATTACCCGATATATGTATAAGACCATTTTAATTTTGATACATTGTGCTTTTATCGAGAGGGTTAGGTACAGTTAATATTTTAAGTGGGAGAGACCCTGTTGTTTGTATACTTTTACAGAAAGGGGTATATGGGTGGAACAAATTATTGATTTAAAAGAGGTGGGCAGAGTCCTCATTAAAAAGCGCCGTAAAATTATTAATATTACGGTAGCATGTATGGTTTTAGGTGGTGCGTATGCCTTTCTTGCACCATCTACATATCAATCTACATCGATGTTGCGCATTAAACAAGCTCAAGGTTTGAGCAATTCTGTATTATCTAGTGCTAATGGCTATTCTGATTCTATGTCTCGTCAATTGATGAACACAGATGCAGAAATTTTAAAAAGTCGTAATGTAGTAGAGCCAGTAATTACTGCTATAGAAGATCCTGAAGGTACTGGTAATGCGCCAACATATGAAGATTTTGTTAAAACTCGCATTGAAACTAAACCCTATAAAGAAACCGAGTTATTGCAAGTAAGTGTAATAGGTAAGTCTCCTGAGCAAGCACAAGAAGCTAATCAATTACTTATTGATACTTTTTTGAAACGCCTTGCTGAAATCTCTCATGTTGAACAACGAACTACTCGTGAATTCTTACAGAAACGCGTTGTTACTGCAAAAACTGAATTAGAGCAATCAGAAAAGAAATTACAACAATTTCAAATAGATAATAAGGTGTACTCCACAGCAGATCAAATGAAAGGCCTAACCGATAAGATTACTCTTATCGATCGTGAGAAAGCTCAAAATCAACTTGATTTAGAAACGGCACAAGCTGCACTTGGTAGTATCAATGAGCAATTAGGTTCTGCTGGTAAAAGCATCGCCGATAGTGCTACGGTTCAAGCTTATAAAGGGCAGTTAGCAGATCTAGAATCTCGTAAAGCTTCTTACGTTGGTAAATATACTGATGAACATCCAGCGATGAAAGAGATTAACCAACAAATTGAAGAGGCTAAAAGTGGTCTAAATGCTGAAATCAACGCCATTGCATCTCAACAAGCACCATCCAGCAATTCTGCACAACAAGGCTTGTTAGCGGATAAATTTAAAAATGAAGCTGCTCTAGCAGTAGCTCAAGGTAAACAATCTACATTAGCTGAGTTAGATAAAGTAAACGAAGAAGCTATGAAGGGGTTACCTGAAAAAGAACGCGGTTATATCCAAGCAAAACGTGATGTAGATGTGGCACAAGATATCTATCAAATGTTATCCACTCGCTTAGAAGAAGCGAAGGTTGCAGAGGTTATGGTACCGAATGAAGTTCAAATCGTTGATCCTCCTACATTGCCAGAAAAGGCGATTGCACCACGTAAGATTCTTATTTTATTAGGCTCTGCCATTTTAGGACTCATCTTTGGTTGCCTCTATACATTGGGCCAATTCTTTGGTAATCGCAAAGTCCAATCTGTACAAGAGATTAATGACATCCTTGGCATTCAAAACTTGGGCGTGATTCCAAATCATAAAGAAGTAGAATACGAAGAGCCTAGTAATCGTTTCGTAGCATTGTTGCGCAAAGTGAGAGGTTAATATGATTAGACTAATTTCTAATGAACGTGGTGATACACCACTTGTGGAAGCATATCGTACATTGCGTAGCAATCTTCAATATGTATGTAACCAACATAAATGTAAACTTATTTGCATTACTGCAGCTACTAGTGGTGAAGGAACTTCTGAAGTGGCAGCTAATACAGCGTTAGCTTTATCTAAAAATAATAATAAAATTCTTCTGTTAGATGGTAATCTACGCAATCCAGCACAACATATAGCCTTTAATCTACAAAATAAAGGTCTTACAAATGCGGTGATGATGGATGAAGATTTGACGATTCATCGTAATGTAGTGCCTCATTTGGATGTTCTTACGGCGGGTGAAGTTGTTGAATATCCATCTGATATTGTAGATTCTAGCAAATTACCTACGATTCTTGAGTATGTACGTGATGAATATGATGTGGTTATCATCGATACACCACCCGTATTGTCTGTTACAGATGCCGTTGTATTGGCTGAAAAATCAGATGGTGTAATACTAGTTGTTAAAAATGAAGTAGCTAGTCCAAAAGATTTGATTGAAGCTAAGAAACGCCTTTCACAAGTAGGCATTCCTCTTTTAGGAACTATCGTGATTGACGCGTAATATAACTGTTTTGATCAACATTCTATGTGATAAATCAAGCGTATCAATATGGTACAGAAAGTATTGAGGTGATTTATATGAGAATTAATTTTTCTCCTCCAGATATTACAGAGTTAGAAATCAATAAAGTCGTTGAAGCCTTAAAAAGCGGGTGGATTACGACAGGTCCTCGTACTAAAGAATTAGAAAAAAAGATAGCTCATCAGTTAGGTACACCTAAATCCGTTTGTTTAAACTCTGCTACGGCAGCGCTTGAAATGTCTCTTCGCGTATTGGGCATTGGACCTGGAGACGAAGTCATAACTAGTGCTTATTCATATACAGCTAGTGCGAGTCCTGTGGTTCATGTAGGCGCTACATTAGTGCTTGTTGATACACAAAAAGACTCCTATGAAATGGATTACGATGCAGTCGCTCGCGCTATTACACAAAAAACAAAAGCAATCATCCCTGTAGATATTGCGGGTGTGCCTTGTGATTATGAACGTTTGCGATCCATTGTAGAGGAAAAGAAATCTCTCTTTATACCATCTAATGATATTCAATCAGCATTAGGTCATATTCCTATCGTAGCGGACTGTGCACATTCTTTTGGTGCTTCTTATAAAGGGGTGCCAACAGGTAATGTAGCCGATTTTAGCAGCTTTTCCTTTCATGCTGTAAAAAACTTTACTACTGCTGAAGGTGGTTGTGCTACATGGCGCCACATAGATGGTTATGACGATGAAGCTATCTACAAGCAATTCCAATTGTTATCCTTACATGGTCAGGATAAAGATGCGCTTGCTAAAACAAAAGCTGGTGCATGGGAATATGATATCAAGGGCACATATTATAAATGTAATATGACAGATATTATGGCGGCTATCGGTTTGGCTCAATTAGAACGATATCCAAAACTGTTAGCTCGTCGTAAGGAGATTATCGAAGCTTACGATGCGGGTTTGAAAGATTTACCTGTTACATTGTTGAGCCATTATACAGATGAGCATGAAAGTAGTGGTCACTTGTATTTAGTACGTTTAGACGGCCGTGATGCGGAATATCGCAACAAGGTGATTGAAGCTATGGCTGAGGCTGGCATTGCGACGAATGTCCATTATAAGCCGATCCCAATGCATACTGCTTATAAAAACCTAGGCTTTACAATCGATGACTATCCAAATGCTTATGACCAGTTTAAGAATGAAATTACATTGCCACTTCATACGCTCCTTACAGACGATGAGGTGCAATATATCATTGAACAGTTTAAAAGGATTATTACCGAATGTTAGTAAAAAACTTTCATGATCTACCACAAGAGCTACAGTGTGAAGAGGTTCGTCCCTATTTTGAAATATTAAATCAAAGACGTACAAGCCTTCTTTGTAAAAGCATTTTTGACCGCGTAATGGCAGCGGGACTGCTTATTACATTAAGTCCTGTATTTTTGATACTAGCCATCATGATTAAACGAGATAGTGAGGGAGAGGTTTTTTTTCGTCAAACTCGAGTGACACAGTACGGTCGTACCTTTGGTATCTATAAGTTCCGCACTATGGTAAAGAATGCGGAATCTTTAGGTGCACAAGTGACATCACAAAATGATATGCGTGTTACGAAGGTAGGCAATATGCTTCGTAGCTGTCGTCTCGATGAATTGCCTCAGCTTATTAATATCCTTTTAGGGGATATGAGTTTTGTTGGTACAAGACCTGAGGTTCCACGTTACGTGTCTGCTTATACAGATGAAATGAAAGCTACCTTATTATTACCAGCTGGGGTTACCAGTATTGCCAGTATTACTTATAAGGATGAAGATCAACTTTTACAAAATGCTCAAAATGTTGATGAAGTCTATATAAATGAGGTTTTACCGGGCAAGATGGCTTGGAATTTAAAGAGTATTAAGGAGTTTTCTTTTTTACAAGATATAAAAACGATGATTGATACAGTATTAGTTGTATTACGTTGAAAGAGGTCCCTATGAGTACATCTAT
>OGCP01000923.1_pt1 | contig 9266 bp, 7 predicted proteins | sample 1570191 | NCBI WGS metagenome assembly OGCP01 (sample SAMEA2582180, study PRJEB24529) | metagenome | biome: Human gut stool | place: China | collected 2011
CCACCGTTATCGAGGCGAAGGCCTGGCTGTCGGCGGCTCTGGCGCAGGCCGACTCTCTGGAGGTAGGCCACGGTATCGGGCCGGTGCACCATTTCCACGCCTGGTGGTAAATGGCAGCGCAACGGGACAGCAGAATCTCCTGAAAAAATGGCCCCCCGGCTGGAAAATAGGCTAAGTCGGTACCAGGCTTAACCTGCCCAAAAAAATTGGGTTGGGATAATGCACGCCGGCTTCGGCCGGCCTTACGGGAGATTGCTATGACTGATATTACGCAGTTGCTGGGCAAAGATGCCGAGAGCCTGTTGCAGCACCGTTGTATAACCATTCCGTCCGACCAGCTGTATCTGCCTGGCGCAGATTATGTTGATCGGGTGATGGTGGATAACAACCGACCACCGGCGGTGCTACGCAATATGCAGACCCTGTACAATACCGGACGCCTGGGGGGAACCGGCTACCTTTCCATTCTGCCGGTTGACCAGGGCGTGGAGCACTCGGCGGGCGCCTCCTTTGCCGCCAACCCGCTGTACTTTGATCCGAAAAATATCGTCGAGCTGGCGATCGAAGCCGGCTGTAACTGCGTGGCGTCGACCTACGGCGTGCTGGCCTCGGTGTCGCGCCGCTACGCGCATCGCATCCCTTTCCTGGTGAAGCTCAACCATAACGAAACGCTGAGCTACCCCACCGAATACGACCAGACCCTCTACGCCAGCGTTGAGCAGGCGTTCAATATGGGGGCGGTGGCCGTGGGAGCGACGATCTATTTCGGCTCGGAACAATCGCGTCGTCAGATAGAAGAGATTTCCGCCGCCTTTGAGCGGGCCCATGAGCTGGGCCTGGTCACCGTGCTGTGGGCCTATCTGCGCAATTCGGCGTTCAAGAAAGACGGCGTCGACTATCATGTTTCCGCTGACCTGACCGGTCAGGCCAACCACCTGGCGGCCACCATCGGCGCCGATATCGTTAAGCAAAAGATGGCGGAGAATAACGGCGGCTACAAAGCGGTTAACTTCGGCTATACCGACGACCGGGTGTACAGCAAACTGACCAGCGATAACCCCATCGATCTGGTGCGCTACCAGCTGGCCAACTGCTATATGGGCCGCGCCGGGCTGATCAACTCCGGCGGCGCGGCGGGCGGGGAGACCGACCTTGCCGACGCGGTGCGCACGGCGGTGATCAATAAACGCGCCGGCGGCATGGGGCTGATCCTGGGTCGCAAAGCGTTTAAGAAATCGATGGCCGACGGCGTGAAGCTGATCAATGCCGTGCAGGATGTTTATCTGGATGGCAAAGTGACTATCGCATAAGGCAAAAATCCGGGCGGCACCGCCCGGATTGCGCATTGTTTGTACCAGATGCGGTTTATTAAGGCTCTGCCGCGTTGGCGGTAAACGGTTTCGCATGCTGATCGCTGGTAAAGCCAGGCTGTTCAACGCGGATTAACGGGCACAGGAAGAAGGCCAGAATATATAAGGCGGTATAGGCTATTACCACGCCGATAGTGCTGAAGTAGGGCAGCAGTACCACGGCAATCGCCGGCGCCAGAAAGTTCGACAGCCCGGCTGACAGGTTATAGACCGAAATCGCCGCGCCTTTATGGTTCGGCTCCAGCGCCGGGAACACCGCCGCCATCGGCACAAACGCGGCGACAAAAATCCCCAGGGCAATAGCCGGTACCAGCGCCATGGCAAAATTATGGCCGAAGTGCTGGGGCAGGTAATAGAACGCCAGGCTGGAAAGCGCCATCCCGATGCAGCCGAACCAGCGGATAACCTTCATCCAGCCCATTTTCTCCGCCACAATCCCCCAGAAAACGTTCGAAAAGATCGTGGTGAAGAAGAATGCCGCCCATACCTGCAGCCATTCCGAGGTGGTAAATCCCAGCTCATCAACAAACATCATCGGCATGATCACCGCAAAACCAAACAGCGACAGGGTGTTGATAATGCGCACAATGCTCGAGAACAGAATGCTGCGGTTGGTATAGAGCAGCGTCGCCGCGCGCCCCAGTTCGGCGAATTTTTCACGAGTGGTCAGGTTCTGCATATGGCGCGGCGTTTCGGTATGACGCATCGACACCAGCGCAATAATGCCGCCGGTGGCGCAAAAGAGCAGCGCCAGCCACAGGGTGCCCATTTCGCCAATGTGCGGAATGGTAAAGCTCGGAATATAGCTGCCGAACACGCCGATACCCACCGAGTAGACCGCCCAGAACCAGCCCAGCGCGGAGCTGGAACTGTCGCTGCGGACGTTGTGGATAATGGCGACGATAAAGGAGTAGAGGAACAGCGGGTAGGCCAGGCCGCGGATGCCATAAAACAGCAGGATCAGCGCATAGTTGGCGCGACCGAGGCCGAAGACGAGGAACAGTACGTGGAACACACACCACAGCACGAAGCCAATCAGCATGGCCTTGCGTGGGGTAATGATTTCCGCCACCACGCCGGAGACCCACGCCGACAGGGCGGCAGCCAGACCGTAGAGAGTAAAAGCAAAGGAAGCCTGCGCCGGGGTGAATCCGAGTGCTTTGATGTAGTGCGACAGAAAAGCCAGCTCAAAGCCGTCGCCGGTCATAAACACGGCGATGGCGACATATCCCCAGATGAGGTTGAGCGGTAGACCGTACCACTGTTTGTTATTAACGGACATGTTGACCTCGATTTCAGAGTGCAGATGAGTGTCTCCGCTGCACAGCAGCGGAGCATTATTGTTATAAAATAAGGAGGTATGTTATTCGCGAATCAGCCTGCCGGCCTGTTGTAGCGCCTTATAGGCCGCATACCTGCGCTGATGAAGCGGGCTAAACGCCGTCTCGCTGTGATAGGTGGCATCCACCTGAGTAAACTGCTTCATGGCCTCCGGCAGCGAAGCCGCGACTCTGCCCGCCACCGCGCCGAGGATGGCGGACCCTAACAGCACCGGCTCGCGGCTGGCGGTGCTCACGACGCTAACGCCGCAGGCGTCGGCCAACAGCTGACGCACCAGCGGATGCTGCCCGGCTCCGCCGCTGATGACGATATTTTCACTCTCAATTCCGCAGGCGCGCTGGGCGTCAATGATCTGTCGCAGACCATAGCCAATCCCGCATAAGCCGGCAACGTACAGCGCGGTCAGGTTATCCAGATCCCGCTCCATCCCCAGCCCGGCAATCAGCGCTTTCGCGTGGGGATCGGCAAGCGGCGCGCGATTACCGAGAAACTCCGGAACGACGTGCAGACCGGCGGCCAGCGTTACCGCCTCAGAAGGGGAAGCAACTTGCGTCAGAACGCGATCCGCCAGCCAGACCGGTAGAGGGACGCCTGCGGCTTTCGCTTGCTCGCGCGCTTCCGCCGCCGCCGGATGGAAGCTCAGCAGCTGGTCGATAGCCGCGCCGGCGGCGCTTTGCCCGCCTTCACTTAGCCAGTAGCCCGGCACCATCGCCGAATAGTAAGGGCCCCAGACGCCCGGGACGAATACCGCTTCCTGAGTGGTGGTCATGGTGCAGGAAGAAGTGCCGAAGACATAGGCCATATTGTTGACCGCGCCGTTAAGCACGCCGACGGTACCGATGCCGCCCGCGTGGGCGTCAATCATCCCCACCGCCACCGGCGTGCCGATCGGCAGGCCCATCTCCTCTGCCGCCGTGGCGCAAAGGCCCTCGCCGCAGGGGGTGCCTGGATCGACAATCCGCTGGCCGATGCGGACAAAATCTTCATCCGCCAGCTCTGCGAGGCCAATCTGGCGGAAGTAACCGGCATCCCAGCGTTGTTCATGCGCCAGGTAGGTCCATTTACAGGTCACCGTGCAGACCGAGCGGGCTTCATCGCCGGTTGAGCGCCAGGTGAGGTAATCGGCGAGGTCGAAGAAGTGGCGCGCCTGCTGATAGATGTGCGGGCGATTCTCCTTCAGCCACAAAATTTTCGGCGTTTGCATCTCCGGCGAGATTTTGCCGCCAACGTACCTCAGTACCGGGTGGCCCGTGGCATTGATCTTTTCCGCCTGCCCGGTGGCGCGATGATCCATCCAGACAATAATGTTGCGGTCCGCATCGTCCGAAGGACCGACCGCCAGCGGCGCATCGTTATCGGCATCGAAGCCGATCCCGGCGATCGACGACGGCGAAACGCCGGCGTTGGCCACCGCCGTTTTAATGCAGTAGCACACCGCCTGCCAGATCTCACGGCTCGACTGCTCGACCTTGTTTCCGGCGCTGCGAAACAGGGTTATTTCCCGGGTCGCGTGGGCGAGGAGCTCGCCCCGCAGATTGAATACCCCGGCGCGCACGCTGCCTGAACCGACATCCACGCCAATAATGTTTTGCGTATCGTTTTGCATCACATCCTCTCACAGGCTGGCCAGGGTCAGAGATCCACGCTGTTCGGCAGGATCACAATGTCGCGTACGGTGACGTTTTTCGAACGCGTCACCATAAACAGCACCGACTCCGCCACTTCAATCGGCTGCATCAGGCTACCGTTGGCCAGCGCTTCGTCCATTTTGGCTTTTGGCCAGTCGTCCAGCAGAGCGGTAACCACCGGGCCCGGCAGTACGGCGCCGACGCGCACGCCATACTGCGCCACCTGGCGACGAGTGGTGTGCACAAATGCCTGCACCGCGAATTTCGACGCGGTATAGACAGGCTCCCAGATCACCGGTACCACGCCCGCGATCGAGCTGGTGAAGATAATATCCCCGGATTTTTGCGCGATCAGATGCGGCAGGACGCTGCGCACGCAGCGGAAGGCGGCGTTGATATTAAGGTGCAGCACGCGGTCCCAGACGTCCGGGTCGCCCTCGGCCACCGGCCCGCCGATATAGGCGCCGGCGTTGGCGTGGAAGATATCGAGACGCCCGGTAAGCTGCAAAATGCCCTGCAGTAGGTTATCGACCTGGTCCGCCTGCATCAGGTCGACCTGCAGGGCGAAGGCGTTTTCGCCAAGTTCGGCGACCAGTTTGTTGAGCTTTTCGCCTTCGCGGTCGATCAGTACCACTTTTGCGCCAGCTCCCAGCAGGGTCCTCGCGCACTCGAGGCCGATACCGGACGCCGCGCCGGTGATCGCGGCGACTTTACCGCTGAGGGAAGTATTCATAGAGGAGACAGAGTGCTTCATTTTATAATCCTTTGCCGTGTCTGGTTAAAACTATCGAACGCGAGGGCATCACGTTCGAGGTGATAGACTAAACCTGGTAACATATTGAATATCAGCATCTTAATTCAGGCTTGCTGGCATGTTGAGGCGGTATGCGCGCGTACTTCCTGGCGTGAAAAGGATGCTCAATCGATGAAGCTATGTTGCTCTCGCTTCATCGATTGAGCAAGTGGGGAAATTAACAGCGACATGATTTTGTGACGCAAGTTGGAAAAATGAAGAAGATAACGATTTACGACCTGGCGGAACTTTCCGGCGTTTCGGCGAGCGCGGTGAGCGCTATCCTCAACGGTATCTGGAAAAAGCGCCGCATCAGCGCCAAGCTTGCGGAAAAGGTGACGCGGATTGCCGAGGAGCAGGGCTATGCGATTAACCGTCAGGCCAGCATGCTGCGCAGTAAAAAATCACACGTCATCGGTATGATTATCCCCAAATATGATAACCGCTACTTCGGTTCCATCGCCGAACGCTTTGAGGAGATGGCCCGCGAGCGCGGCCTGCTGCCGATTATCACCTGTACGCGCCGGCGTCCGGAACTGGAGATCGAAGCGGTAAAGGCGATGCTCTCCTGGCAGGTTGACTGGGTGGTCGCGACCGGGGCGACCAATCCGGATAAAATTTCCGCGCTATGCCAGCAGGCGGGCGTGCCAACGGTCAATCTCGACCTGCCGGGCTCTCTCTCGCCATCGGTGATTTCGGATAACTACGGCGGCGCGAAAGCGCTGACTCATAAGATCCTGGCTAATAGCGCCCGCCGCCGCGGAGAGCTGGCGCCGCTGACCTTTATCGGCGGGCGCAGCAGCGACCATAACACCAGCGAGCGTTTACGCGGCTTCCACGATGCGCATCGCGAGCTGGGGCTTAGCGTGCCGCAGGCGAATATTCTGGCTCCCGGCTATTCGAAAGGCCACGTTGAGGCCTGTCTGCAGGAGCGGTTTAGCAGCGAGAAGACGCTGTTGCAGGGGATATTTGTTAACTCGACGATATCCCTGGAAGGGGTTGTGCGCTGGCTGTCGCAGGAGGGTCTGACCGGCCGCCGATGGGCTGCTTCGACTGGGATCCTTTTGTCTACCTGCTGGGGCACGATATCGACATGGTGCAGCAGGACGTGCCGGCGATGCTGGACGCTGTTTTTTCGATTATTGACGCCGGCGAAGCCAGCCAGCAGCGGATTGAAATTCCCCCGCGACTGATGAGCAGCAGCTGAGTCGCTGTCTGGCTGTTAAACGTTACCGCGTCAGCAGCCAGCGGGCGGTATGCTCATCGGTCACCAGGCCATTGATCCAGCCGCCTTTAAGGGCGGCCAGGATCGCTGGTCGTTTATGTTCTCCACAGGCAGCGGCAATCCGCGGGCAGTGGCTCTGGCGGATATCATAGCTGGTGATCATGCGGTTGATCTCGCTGTCTACCACGTCGCCTTGCGCATCAATAAACCGCCCGAGGATTTCCCCGATGCCGCCGCGGGCGGTCAGCTCATCCATCTGCGCCTGATTGATAAAGCCGTCTTTAAAGATCGGACTTTGCGTGCCCAGCGGACCAATGCCGACAAAAATCACGTCCGCCTCTTGGGCGACGCCGGAGACGCTGCGGAATAAGCGGTTGGTGCACCACATCTCATGCTCCTCCGCGCTCTGGGCGTAGCGCGGCGCCGGCCACTGATAGTACTTGGCCTTAATTTTGCGGGTCAGCAGCAGGGGCACGTCATCGTAATAATTGCACTGCCCGTCGGCGTTCATGGCGCTGATCAGCGCCACGCAGCGGGTATTCAGGCTGTCAAAATCGATGCGCTGCAGCGCTTTTTTCAGGGTCAGGCCCGAGCCCAGACCGATAATTTTCTCTTTATCATCCTGCAGATAGCGAGCCATCAGCTGATAGCAGCCAAATGACACACTGTCGAGGGTGCTTTCTTCGCTAAAGGCGGGGACCACATTGCACTCGATCAAGCGGTATTTTTCCTGCAGCAACTGCGCATAATCGAGGCAGTTCGCTACCGGATGGTGCAGATTAATTGACACAATCCCTTCTTCTTTCGCGGCGGCGATCAGCCGTTGCACCACCGGTCTGGAGGTGCCCAGCTGGCTGGCAATCTCGCTCTGATTCTGGCCGGCGATGTAGTACATCCATGCGGCACGCACCTTCTGATCCAACCGGATATCGTCTTCTTTACTCATGGTTTCCCGCCCTAAGTTGCTGGCCAGGGCACGCAATTGGCCCGGCGAATACCCGCATTCTCGCCGTGGTTGGCATAACTGGCAAGCTTTTGCTCTTTTCTGGTCATTTGTAATTTAATTGGGTAATTGCTCTTTTGTGATCTATGGCTCTTATTTAGGTCAAATGATCAATTACAGTGGCGCCATCAACTCAAGGAGAGCAGAACATGAACAATCAATTCACATGGCTTCATATCGGTCTGGGTTCTTTTCATCGCGCGCATCAGGCGTGGTATCTGCATCGTCTGATTGCTTCCGGGGATAATCGCTGGCGCATCGCGGCGGGGAATATTCGCAACGACGCCGAGCAGGTGGTCCAGGCGCTGGCGGCGCAGGGAGGACGTTACGTCCTCGAGACCGTCAGCCCGGAAGGGGAGCGCGAATATGAAGAGATCACCTCAATCCAGAAACTGCTGCCGTGGCAGGCCGGGCTACAGCCGCTGATTAACGAAGGGGCAAACCCGCAGACCAAAGTTATCGCCTTTACCGTGACGGAAGGGGGGTACTACCTGAACACTCGCCATCGGCTGGAAACCAGTAACCCCGATCTGCAGGCCGACCTGCAAGGCGAGTGCAAAACCATTTACGGCACCCTCGCGCGGATCCTGGAAAAGCGCATGGCCGACAACGCCGGGCCGCTGACCCTGCTCAACTGCGATAACGTGCGCCATAACGGCGAGCGTTTCCACGACGGCATGGTCGAGTTCCTGCAGCTCACCGGCAAACAGGCGGTGATTGACTGGATGGCGGCCAACACCACCTGTCCGAACACCATGGTGGACCGCATCACCCCGCGTCCGGCGGCCGATCTGCCGGCCCGCATCAAAGCGCAAACCGGAATTGATGACAAAGCGCCGGTGATGGGGGAGACCTTTATCCAGTGGGTAGTGGAGAACAACTTCCGCGATGCCCGCCCGAATCTGGAGGCGGTCGGCGTGGAGATGGTGGAGTCGGTCATCCCGTATGAAGAGGCGAAAATCCGTATTCTAAACGCGTCGCACAGCTGCATTGCCTGGGCGGGAACCTTAATCGGCCAGCAGTATATTCATGAAAGCACGCTGACCGAGGTTATCTACGCCATTGCCGACCGCTACGTTACGGAGGACGTTATTCCGTGTCTCGGCGATAACGGCATTGATCTGCCGACCTACCGGGATGTGGTGCTTAAGCGCTTTACCAACCCCTATATCCAGGACACCAACCAGCGCGTCGCCGCCGACGGCTTCTCGAAAATTCCGGCGATGATCGCGCCAACCTTGCAGGAGTGCTACCAGCGCGGCGTCCGCCCGGAAGCGACCGCCATGCTGCCGGCGCTGTTCTTCGTCTTTATGGAGCAGTGGCACAAGGGAACTCTGCCATATCAGTACCAGGACGGCATCCTGGATGCGCAGGCGGTGCATGAGATGTTCGAGGCTCAGGATCCGGTGGCTGTCTACGCGCGCGATAAAGCCCTGTTTGGTGATCTCGCCAACAACGCGGATTTCCTGGCGCTGATGCGCGAGAAAGTCGCCGCCGTTTACACGCTGATTAACTAAGAGGTGGCTATGTATCTGGGTATCGATCTCGGCACATCGGAAGTCAAAGCGCTGGTCATTGATGAAAACCATGAGGTTATCGCCAGCCATAGCGCGCCGCTGAGTATTCAGCGGCCTCATCCGCACTGGTCAGAACAAGCGCCGGAGCTATGGTGGGAGGCGACGGAGTACCTGATGGCCACGCTACGGGAAAAATGCGCCCAGCATTGGCCGGCTATTAAGGCGATTGGCCTCTCCGGGCAGATGCACGGCGCGGTGTTGCTGGATGCAGAGGGGGAGGCGATCCGTCCGGCCATTCTGTGGAACGACACCCGCTGCGCCGCAGAGTGCGCCGAGCTGGAGGCGATGGCGCCGGAGCTGCATCAGGTGGCGGGCAACCTGGCGATGCC
>OGCP01000924.1_pt1 | contig 9261 bp, 6 predicted proteins | sample 1570191 | NCBI WGS metagenome assembly OGCP01 (sample SAMEA2582180, study PRJEB24529) | metagenome | biome: Human gut stool | place: China | collected 2011
ACGACCGGCGCAAGTATTCTCTCGAACGTGGAGGCACTCACACACACAAGTCTGATGTGGCGAAGCTTTACCCACTGGGTTGGCGGCATGGGGGTTTTAGTATTCATCATGTCCTTTCTCCCTCTGATGGGTGGTTCGACGATCAACCTGATGAAAGCTGAGAGCCCCGGGCCTTCCGTCAGCAGATTAGTACCACATGTGAAGGACACTGCAAAAATTCTGTATCGTATTTATTTGGTCATTACGATCATTGAAATTGTTTTATTATGTATTTTCGGTATGCCGATGTTCGACTCCCTGACGCTGACATTTGGTACGGTTGGAACGGGTGGATTTGGTATCCACAATGACAGCATTGCAGGATATAGCCCTGTGTTGCAAAATATTATCACCGTCTTTATGATTTTAAGCGGTGTCAATTATGTCGCTTATTTTTACATTATGACAAAGCAGTTGAAAGAAATTTTTAAAGTGGAAGAAATCCGGGTATATTTTGGCATCATTCTGGGTGCGGGTACTTTTATCGCACTTAATATCCGAAGCTTGTACGGCTCACTTGGCGAGGCATTCCGTCATGCATTTTTCCAGGTGGGTTCCATTATCACAACCTGTGGATATGCGACTACAGACTTTGATCTGTGGCCGGAGACATCTAAGATGATATTGGTGCTGCTCATGTTTATCGGAGCCTGTGCAGGAAGTACCGGTGGCGGTTTTAAAATCTCGCGATTGCTGATTTTATGCAAAGCGATCCCGAAGCAGCTTTCTCTCGTGATACATCCGAGAGAGGTCAAGGTAATCCGTATGGATGGAAAACCGATCGACCACAATACACTGCGCTCTACGAATGTGTATCTGGCAATTTATTTTTTCATCCTGCTGGTTTCCACCCTTTTGATCAGTGTGGATAATTTCAACCTGACGACGAATTTTACAGCAGTTGCTTCTACTTTAAATAATATCGGTCCCGGTCTTGACGGTGTAGGTCCGACAAGGAATTTCGGTATGTATTCCGATTTTTCCAAGTTTGTGCTGATGTTCGACATGTTAGCCGGTCGTCTGGAATTGTACCCACTGCTAATTCTGTTCATGCCATCGCTGTGGCGCAGGAAATAATTATGTAAACAATTGAAGTTTAATATTATACGAACTTATAGAAAGGTAATTTAAAATATGTGGATTGCAGAAAATTGGAAAGATTATGAAGTCATTGACTGCTCCAAAGGTGAAAAGTTAGAACGCTGGGGCAAATATCTTCTGGTCCGTCCGGATCCCCAGGTGATCTGGGACACGCCAAAAACAGAAAAAGGCTGGCGTAAAATGAACGGACATTATCACAGAAGCGCCAAAGGTGGCGGAGAATGGGAATTTTTCGATCTGCCGGAGCAGTGGCAGATCCATTACGGAAGCCTGACTTTTAACTTAAAGCCTTTTAGTTTCAAGCATACAGGTCTTTTCCCGGAGCAGGCTGCCAACTGGGACTGGTTTTCAGAAAAGATCAAAAAAGCCGGCAGACCGGTCAAAGTATTAAACCTTTTTGCCTACACCGGTGGTGCAACCCTCGCTGCTGCCGCAGCCGGAGCTTCTGTCACACATGTGGACGCCTCAAAAGGTATGGTGACATGGGCAAAAGAAAACGCTGTCTCCTCCGGTCTCAAGGACGCTCCGATCCGCTGGATCGTGGACGACTGTGTAAAGTTTGTAGAACGTGAAATCCGTCGTGGAAATCACTATGATGCAATTATTATGGATCCGCCTTCCTACGGCAGGGGGCCGAAAGGGGAAATCTGGAAGATTGAGGATGCGATTTATCCACTGGTACAGTTGTGTGGACAGTTGTTATCCGATGATCCGCTGTTTTTCCTGATCAACTCCTATACAACCGGATTACAGCCGGCGGTGTTAAGCTATATGATGAACACGGTGTTAAAAAAATACCACGGAACGGTAGCAGCCGATGAGATCGGGCTTCCGGTGTCATCCAATGGACTTGTGCTTCCTTGTGGGGCAAGTGGACGGTTTGAACGATAAACCCATCCATTCTCCCAATAACAACGTTCCCAACTTATGTTCAAATTGCGTAAAATAACACAACCCACATGGAATTTCAAACAGAATATGTTCTGATTCCATGCGGGTTATTTTTATAAATTTATTTCGCAATTCCCATGTCCAGCAGTACCGCTGATGCTGCCCACCAGAGATGAAGAATGTACTGGTTCGCGCCGCCCTGTTGACCGAACATGCATACCCAGGCATTCATGCTCATAAAGGCTGGTTTGCCCAGAATGAATACGGTTGGTATCGTTATGTATGCAAGTGGAAGAAATACTACTAAGAATGCTGCCATGCAAATGATTCTTGCAGTTTTATTTCTAAGAAACATTCCTCCTTCATGCTTTCCACGGATCAGCTGCATGATGACCAGCACTGCTGTAAAAAGAATCAAATCCATGGCAATCCATTGTCTGAAAGCAAACACTCTTGCTATTTGCGACAACGACAACAATGAAAATGGGAATACCGCTTCCTCCGGCATAGGCATTGTAGCATTCTGTGGAATCATCAGATACAAAATTGCCGCCGCTAACAGGAAAATCGTTCTTCTGCTTAATGATTTGTTTGTTGCCATGGTGCCTCCTCCTTTTTTACTTTATTTTGCCAGACCATGCGTAAACGCACAACTGACTGTGCCATCACTGTAAATCAAATTAAAGCTATATTGTACAAGCCCCCTATACTGATCCGAATAACTGCCACACATTACAGGAGTCCACCATGATGGAGTGCTCACTCCTGTTGTTCCCCATGGAACACTCTGGGAATCTACTACCTGCTCATATCCCCTGTTATTTTTTGCAAGACCAACACACACAATTCTAGCCGTCGGTGTTCCAATCCCATATAAATATCCACCAGTAGAAGATGATTCTGGATTTCTGTTTTTCGTAATTGCAACATTGTTAATCAAAACATACTCATCATTTGAAGACATTGTATATCGGATAATACTCGTTGCTGTCAGATATTTTCTCGGATCTAAGTAAGTATCTGTCGCTGTTCCTCTTGCTCTCGCACCGCTTACATATTCTTCATTATATGCTTTCCCTTCTTCAGTTACCGGGATATAATAAGTTGCACTCTCTATTGTATCTTCATATTGTACACCACTTCGTGCTGTTTTGCAAGCAATTTCAGACTCGATCACAACCGGAACTGTAATCAATTCGTCTCCGATATAAATATCTGCAAATTCAACCTGTTCGCTTGGAACTTGATTACTTGAATCCTGTGCAAACGCAGTATTTGGAATTACAGTTGCGAACATTAATAACGCTAAATCCATTTTAATTTTGTTTTTCATACATATTCTCCTTCTCAATTAAGTATGTTTACTAATAGCACTATCTCATCAACCAGTTATAAAACATTGATAAACCTGAATTATATATATTTTTGAAAACAGTAAATTCCTGTGAAATGTCTGGTTCAACTGGATTTTCATATGTAGTAAAAAACGTAGGACCTGTTGCTGTTCCTCTTATTGAAACCATATACATTTATCAATACCAATTCCTGCCTGCGTTGTCTCTACAAGCTGTTCACTGACCGGTATTTCTATCCTCCACGACACCTACATTGTAAGTTTTATTAAGCCATACCTGTACCTCCAACATCATTTCATCCATTTGCTTTTTTCTCCTCCACCATACTATTTAGTAGACCTTTTCGAAACTAATTTGCAACTATTTCTCTTTTTTAATTTTTCTGGTACTTCCGGTTGATATTCATACCATGCAGAAGCTTCATCAACACTTTTTTCTGCCATTCGATATACAATATCAGCCATCATTTTTGCAACTTTCAATTTAATCACCTTTTTCCCTCCTTCCAATTATCATTAGTAGTGCTACTTGTATTAAAGTTCCCAAAACGGCAAATGATACCACAGGAAACTCAATTTTGAATATATAAATAATCACTCCGAATAATAATGTATATACTATCGCCTTTAATCTGTTTTTTCTATGCATTGATTCTGATAGTATTTTATTTTTATGTTGAACCGGTGCATAAAGAATAATAATCGCTAAACATACAAAATATATTTCAACCATATATTTATTTATCACCTTGTAAAAATGAACTATTTCAATAAGAAATACTATATAAGTAATAAATGTGGCTATATGACATCCTCGCTTTGTTTTTGCATGGTATCCACCGCAGAACCTGATTAACCAACCAGGTGGAAGTCCATGCCGGTGGCGCTCTGGATGGCGTTTGCCACAGCATCCAGACGGCCATTACCCACCGAGGTGACCACCTTGCGCTGACCGTTCAGATCCAGCGTGACGGTGGCGGTGATGCCGTTGACCTGTGCGAAGTGGGCCTCGACGACAGACAGGGGCTTCGACTTGTTGAGGAAGATATCCTCGAAGATGTGGAGCACTTCGCCTGCGCTCAGCTCCTTGTGGCTGTGGTCGGACACGCTCTTGACCTTGTAGCCCAGTGCCTCCCGCATCTTGGGGGGCAGATTGTAGCCGTAGTTCTGTTCCAGCACAAAACCGATGCCGCCCTTGCCGCTCTGGCTGTTGATGCGGATGACGTCGGCGTCGTAGGTGCGGCCGATGTCGTGGGGGTCCACCGGGATATAGGGGCAGGTCCAGCGGTGGTCGCCCTTCTCCTTGCGGTAGGCCATGCCCTTTGCAATGGCGTCCTGATGGCTGCCCGAGAAGGCGGCGAACACCAGCTGGCCGGCGTAGGGGGTGCGCTCGTAGATGTGCATCCGGGTGACCCGCTCATAGGTGGCGCAGATGGCAGGCATATCGGAGAAGTCCAGCTTGGGGTCTACGCCGTGGCTGTACATATTCATGGCCAGCGTTACGGCGTCCACATTGCCGGTGCGCTCGCCGTTGCCAAACAGGCAGCACTCCACGCGCTGTGCACCGGCCAGCACGGCCAGCTCGGCGCAGGCCACGCCGGTGCCGCGGTCGTTGTGGGGATGGGTGGAGATGATGACGCTGTCGCGGTACTTGAGGTGCTTGTCGCAATACTCGATCTGGTTTGCGTAAACGTGGGGCATACTCATCTCGACCGTGACCGGCAGGTTGATGATCATGGGGCGGTCCGGGGTGGGCTGCATGATGTCCAACACGGCATTGCACACATCCACGGCGTAGTCCACCTCGGTGCCGGTAAAGCTCTCGGGGCTGTACTCGAAGAGGAAGTTGCCCTCATACTCCTCGCTCAGCTGCTTGACCAGCTTTGCGCCGTCCATGGCGATCTGCTTGATCTCCTCCTTGGACTTGTGGAACACCTGCTCGCGCTGGGCAACGGAGGTGGAATTATAGAAGTGGACGACCGCACGGGGTGCGCCCTTGACAGCCTCGAAGGTGCGGCGGATGATATGGTCGCGGCACTGGGTCAGCACCTGCACGGTGACATCGTCGGGGATCATGTTCTTCTCGATGAGGGTGCGGAGGAACTCGTACTCCGTCTCGCTGGCGGCCGGGAAGCCGACTTCGATCTCCTTGAAGCCAATTTTGACCAGCATCTGGAAGAATTCCAGCTTTTCCTCGAGGCTCATGGGGACGATAAGGGCCTGATTGCCGTCGCGCAGGTCCACGCTGCACCAGGTGGGAGCTTTCTCGATGTGGTCCTTCTTGACCCAGCTGTCATAACCGGCGGGGACCGGGTAATATCCCGGTGCGTACTTGGTAGCGTCCATCATAATTCTTGTCCTCCAGCTTCCTATTGACTTACGTTTTGCACTTCTGGGGAACAGCCTTGCCCTCTCAGGCGCTTCGCGCCAGCTCCCCCAAAGGGGGAGCCAAAAGCCTCTCCCTTTGGGAGAGGTGGCATTGCGAAGCAATGACGGAGAGGGCGAGGCCGTTTCCCACAAACGAAAAGGCTCCCGTCTCTCAAAGGACGAAATCCCCTGAGAGACGAGAGCCTGTAATTTCTGTTACAGGGCACCCGTGGTACCACTCTCTTTGCTGTGCCAAAAGCACAGCCGCTCTGCACGATCGGCTTTTTGAGGCGAATCGCTGCCCTTATAACGGTGGGCTTCCGTCAGGACCTACTGTCTGCTTCAGTCCTGCCGCTCAGGGGCCAGTAACCGAGACCCTCTGCACCGCCTTGCACCATCCGGCGGCTCTCTGCACGCAGAAGAAAATCGTTTTTTCCCCGTCAACGCATTTGCGCTTTGTTCAAAGTGGTCTCATTTTAGCAAAACCCGCCGCCCCTGTCAAGCAGTTTTGCTCACAATGAAAATGAAACGATTTCATATAAATAGCGGCTTAAATTTTCAAAATTTGCGGGTGGATTCTATTTTTGTTGTATTATATCACCAACTATGGTAAAATAAAAATACCGCCCGAAGCGGCGGTATCCAGGTGCTGTCTGCATAAAAAGGTGGTCTAGCTTCCCCGGCAAGCTTCCGGGGGTGTGAAACCTTATTGTTGCTTCCCCCGGACGCAAACGCGAAAGGGGGGATGCCTTATGACCCTGACGGAAACTATCGCATTGCTCGGCCTGCTGGGCGGAGCAGTCTTTGTTACCTTTCAGATTTCATGGGCTATCTTCAAAGAGATACATAACAATAAGAAATGACCGCCCCAGCCTACCAAGCAAAGCGGTCATTCTTATTGTTTGACTTAGCCGAGGGAAGCTGACCATTGCGGACAGCACCTTCTTGTATGTTCAGTATAGTCAACGTGATTCGATTTGTCAAGCGGACAGTCTCCTTGTTCCTCGGTTTTGTTAAGAATCTGCGAAGTTTTTGCAAAGTTCGCCTCGAAACGCTGGTTTCTGAAATGGCGTCGTGGTATGCTGTTTGCAACGTAAGGAGGGACCCCCATGAAAGAAGTCAAGACCCCCAAAAAGCCATTGGCTATTTACTACGCCATTGTATTACTGGTGCTGATGCTGCTCAACTTCGTGCTCGTGCCGTGGATGAGCGAACGGCAGGGAAAAGAAGTGGACTACGGCACCTTCATGTCCATGACCGAGGACAAAGACATCGGCCGGGTGGATGTGGAATCGAACCAGATCATCTTTACCGATAAAGACGAAAAGCAAATTTACAAGACCGGCCTGATGAACGACCCCGACCTGACCCAGCGCCTCTACGACGCGGGGGCCGAGTTTTCCAGCGAGATCGTCGAGCAGGCTTCGCCCCTGATGAGCTTTCTGCTGAGCTTTGTGCTGCCCATCGTCCTCTTTGTCTGGCTGGGCAATTTCATGAACAAAAAGCTCATAGAAAAGGCCGGCGGCGCGAACTCGATGATGTTCGGCGGCGTGGGCAAGTCCAACGCCAAGGTCTACGTCCAGTCCACCCACGGCATCCGCTTTGCGGACGTGGCCGGCGAAGATGAGGCCAAAGAGAACTTACAGGAGATCGTAGATTATCTGCACGACCCCAAGAAATACGAAGAGATCGGCGCCTCGATGCCCAAGGGCATCCTGCTCGTCGGCCCTCCGGGTACCGGCAAGACCCTGCTGGCCCGCGCCTGCGCCGGTGAGGCCGGTGTGCCGTTCTACTCCATCTCCGGCTCTGACTTCGTCGAGATGTACGTCGGCGTCGGCGCATCCCGTGTGCGCGACCTCTTCGACAAGGCAAAGAAGACCATGCCCTGCATCATCTTCATTGATGAGATCGATGCTGTGGGCCGTCAGCGCGGTGCCGGTCTCGGCGGCGGTCACGACGAGCGCGAGCAGACCCTGAACCAGCTGCTGGTCGAGATGGACGGCTTCGAGGCCAACGACGGCGTCATCGTCATGGCGGCCACCAACCGTGCCGACATCCTCGATAAGGCCCTGCTCCGCCCGGGCCGCTTCGACCGTCAGGTCTACGTCGGCCTGCCCGACGTCAAGGGCCGCGAGGAGATCCTGAAGGTCCACACCAAGAACAAGCCCCTCGCCCCGGATGTCTCCCTCAAGGTCATCGCACAGCGCACCGCAGGCTTTGCGGGCGCTGACCTCGAGAACCTCGTCAACGAGGCCGCTCTGCTGGCTGCCCGCCGCAGCCGCAAGGCCATTACGATGGAGGACATCGAAGAGGCTTCCATGAAGGTCATGGCCGGCCCCGAGAAGAAGAGCCGGGTCGTCACCCCCGAAGAGAAAAAGCTCACCGCCTACCACGAGGCAGGCCACGCTGTGGCGGGCTTCTACTGCAAGCACCACCCCCGTGTGCATGAGATCACCATCATCCCCCGCGGTCAGGCCGGCGGCTATACCATGTATCTGCCCGAGAAAGACCGCAGCTACGTCACCAAGGGCGAGATGTTCGAGGACATCGTGTCCAGTCTGGGCGGCCGCGTAGCCGAGCAGCTTATCCTGGACGACATCTCCACCGGTGCGTCCAACGACCTGCAGCAGGCGACGAACATCGCCCGCCAGATGATCACCAAGTACGGCTTCTCCGAGCGCCTTGGCCCTGTGGTCTACGGCACCTCTCAGGAGGAGACCTTCCTGGGCCGCGACCTCGGTCAGGGCAAGGGCTACAGCGAGACCACCGCTGCTGAGATCGATAGCGAGATGCGGGACATCATCGACGAGGCCTACGAGACCTGCCGCCGCACCCTGACGGAGCATATCGACCAGCTCCATGCGCTGGCACAGGCCCTGATGGAGCGCGAGAAGCTGAACGAGAAGGAGTTCAACGCCGTGATGGCAGGCGAGACCCTGCCCTCGCGTGAGGACCCCGACGCAAAGCCCGCCGAGGATCAGCCCGCTGTCCAGCCTGTGGAACAGGCCGAGACTGCAGAGGCTGCGGAGCCTGCCGAACCTGCTGAGGCAGTGGATGCCGCCCCGCAGGAAGCCCCGGCCCCCGAAACGCCGGATGAAGGCGAAGCCAACCAGTAAACCAAGAGAAAGGGGAGAGTGTTGTGGAGGAAAATTTTGAACCGGTCGCGCGGACACGGGCCAACTATTACACCCCGGGCAGCCCGGTGCAGTTCGTCTGCGTGGAGCTGCTCAAGGGCGAAGTCAGCGGCGAACACGCGGTCTGTCTGACCTTTAAGAACATTTCCCGCGTGACCCTGACGGCACTGGAGATCCACTTCAAGTGCAAGGGTGTGGACGGCGTCATCCTCTGTGAGGACGAGTTCGAGTACCGTGACCTTACCGCAAAGCCCGGCGAGAGCTTCGGCATGGACGATGCCGTCTTTGTCACCCAGAAGGCCATCACCAGCGTGGACGTTACCCTGCGCAATGTCTACAGCGGCAGGAAGGTCGTCCACCTCGAGAGCATCAAGC